>MDTB01232394.1_pt1 | contig 20026 bp, 18 predicted proteins | sample 811161 | NCBI WGS metagenome assembly MDTB01 (sample SAMN05326650, study PRJNA326480) | marine metagenome | isolation source: seawater | place: Mediterranean Sea | collected 2009 | reverse complement strand
TCCAATTACTCTGTATCCTTTTTGTAATAAAAAATGTGATAAATAAGCACCATCCTGACCTGTAATTCCAAAGATAATTGCAGTTTTTTTATATTTCATATAAATAATCCGAAATTATTTCTAATACTTTTGTTATAGTTATTAAACTAATTTTTTTTATGAGTAAAACACTTATATTTACAGCAACATATAATGAGAAAGATAATATAAAAACACTTATTGAAAAACTAAATAATCTTAAAATTGATATAGACATTCTTGTAATAGATGACAAAAGTCCAGATGGTACTTGGAAAATTTTAGAGGAATTAAAAAAAAATTTTAAAAATTTAAGAGTAATTTTGAGGGATGGTAAGGCAGGTTTAGATACTGCCCATAAATTTGCATATCAATATGCAAAAGATATAGGTTATGAAAACTTTATTTCTATGGATGCTGACCTCTCTCATGACCCTGATGAGATACCAAAAATTTTAAATAAATTAGATAATAATTCTTTTGTAATTGGTTCAAGGTACATTAAAGGAGGAAAATGCGAAATGAGTGGTTTCAGATTAGTTTTAAGTATTTTTGGAAATAAATTAATTAAAAAAGTTCTAGGATTAAATTGTAATGAATTTACCACATCATATAGAGGATTTAATCTGATCAAGTTAAAGAATTTTAATTTAAATATTGTTAATTCAAAAGGTTATAGTTTTTTTATGGAGACTATTTATAGACTACACTTACATGGTGTTAAAATAAATGAGATTCCAATTAATTTCAAAAATAGAAAACAAGGGAAATCTAAAATACCCTCAATTGAAATCTTTAGAACCCTAAAAAATTTATTTTTTTTATATTTTCAAAGTAAAGATAATATTAGATAATTTTTTCTCTTTTTAATTTAATTAATAAATTTTTAATTTTTGCATCTCTTCCATATACTTCCCAATCTGATGTGATAAGGTTGGATTTTTTTATTGAGTTTCTAAATTTTGAAATCATATCAAAATCATGAACAGTGCATATATCATGTCTTGATGAAGTGGATAATCCAATAAATTTAAGATTTGATTTAATAAAACCAATTTTAAATGAAATCAAAATTTTCACCAATTTTTTAATTATTTCATCAAAATGTTCTTTCATAAAATCTGAACATTCAACTGAAATTTTTTGTTTACCAGAGGATTTGTATAAAAATATCCTAAAAATAGACGTATTCTTAGAAAAAACTTGTATGTAAATATTTTTAAAAAAATTATTATCATACTCAAAATCTAATTGTTTTACTCTAAAACTTTTAGACTCCAAAGGTTTTAAAAAATATTTATATATTAACCCAACAGGATTTGCGGTCCAAATAATTTTTTCACTATCTATAATTTTTTTATTATAATTTAACTTTAAATGTTTATTTTCCCAAATTGGAATTACTTTTTTCCCACAAAAAATCTTTACATTTTTTGATATCAAGTAATTTTTAAATTTTTCAAAAATAACATTATAACCGTTTATTGGTAATGCAGCTTTATGAAAAATTTTTAATTTTTTTGACTCTAAAGCATAAATTTGATCATAGATTTGTTTTTCTTTAAGCTTTTTAATCCTATTCTCGTCTTCAATACTGGTAATTCTATCTAATTGGAAATTGATGGCATTATCATAAATTAAATCATCAGGATTGATTTTTAATTTTCTAACAATATCCTTTAAAAAAATACTAATATCTTTATCATAAAGATCAAATCTGTCAGATAAAGTTATATTTTTTAATTTATTGGTGGTTTTAAATTTAATTTTTTTAATTACAGGACATTCAAATTTATTTGATGAGATAGTTTGATGATCTAAATATTCAGTAAAACTATGGGTAGTATAATTGAAAATATCCAAATCTTTTTTAATAATAGAATGAACTTTCTTATACCAATCTGATTTTACGTTTAAATAATGGCAGCCATTTAGAAAAAAATTATTTTTGTGATTGATATCACTTAAAACTCCACCAAGACTATTACCGCCCTCATAAATTGTAACATCATATTTTTCACATAAATATATTGCTATAACAACGCCTGTGATTCCTCCGCCAATAATCGTAATTTTTTTTTTCACAATGGTAAATATATTTTAAAATTTAATTAACTTTTAAAACAATATATATATCTTTTAAGTTTATTATGAACACTTTTAAAAAAAATATCACTAATCATTTTAAAAAATTAAAAATTAAAAAAAATGATCATATTTTAGTTTATTCGAAATTATCCTCTTTTGGAATAATAGACAGGCATTTTTCCAAAAAATTTTTAGATATTTTAATTAAATATATAGGTTCAAATGGAACAATCATTATGCCAAGTTACACTTTTGAAAATAAAGATTATATTTTCAATATAAATACCCTAAAACATAATTATTCTTCAAGTTTATTAGTCAAAGAATTTTTTAAAATCAAAAACATTAGGAGTAAAAGACTTATTCATAGTCATATTGCGCTAGGACTTAAAGCAAAGATTCTAAAAAGGAAAATTGATCCTAGTATATCCTTAGGTCGAAATTCTGATTTTGATTTAATGACAAAAAATAATTTTAAATGTGTTTTTCTTGGTTGTGATGCTAATGAAGCAGGAACTTTTTTTATACATTTAGAGTATTTGAATAAAGTTCCTTATAGAAAAGATATCATTTTGAAAAAAAAAATTTTACATGGAAAAAAAAGTAAAATAATAAAAGTTAAATATTCAAGTCGCCCAGAGGAGATGCAGTTTGACTTTAACTCAGCATTTAAAAAGCTTAAAAGACTAGGAGCAACAATTAATAAAGTCGAGTTAAAATATGGTTTTAGTTACTCTTTAAGTTTAAAAGATTTTCTAAAGTATGGAAATAAAATGCTCAAAAAAAATAAATATGCATTAGTTAAAAAAAAATAAAATGACACACCCTAAGTTTATAAGATTATTTTTAAAAAATGTTAAAAAATATCCAAATAATATTTTGTTTGAAAGTGCAAATAATAGAATTACCTATAAAGAATTTTATAATCTATGCATTAAATTTAAAGATTATATCTGTCAAGAAAGTGGAAGAAAAACTCCTGTTGTATGCATATTAGAGTCAAAAAAAAAATTTGATTATGTTTCTATGATTGGGACAATTTTGGCTGGTGGATATTACGTCCCAATAAATAAAGATATGCCTTTAAAAAAGATACAACAAATTGTCAAAATTTGTGATGCAAATTTTTTTTCATCAGAGAAAAAAATGAAATTTAAATCAAATACAAAATTAGTTGATGAAAAAAAAATTTTAAATTTTAGATTAAACAATAAAAAAAAAAAATATTTGATATCAAAAAATGCTTATATTCTTTTTACATCAGGAACCACAGGTGAACCTAAAGGAGTAATAATATCTAAGAAAAATTTGGATGCATATATTGAGTGGATAGTAAAAAAAATTAATCTTAAGGTGAACGAACACTGTTCACAATTTATTTCTATAAGTTTTGATGTTTCTGTATGTGATTTTTACACTTCTATTTGCTCAGGGGGTAAACTTTTTTTGCCGAGTAAATTCGATATGATTTTTCCTGGTAATATGATTAGTAAAAACAAGATTTCATATTTAGTAAGTACACCTAGTTTAATAGACTATATAGATAGTTCCAAAGGTTTAAATAAAAAAAATTTTAAGTTTATAAATAAAATTTTATTTTGTGGAGAGCCACTTTATGAAAATCAGGTAAAAAAAATCTTTAAACAAAATTCTAAAATAAAAATTTTTAATTGCTATGGACCTACAGAAACAACTGTTTCTGTTACTTGTTGTAAAATTACCAAAAAAAATTTTAAAAATTTATCTGATGGGGTAATGTCAATAGGCAAAGCTATTCCAAGCTCAAAATTAAGTCTAATTAAAGATAAAAAATTTCAAAAGAAGGAAGGTGAAATCTTAATTTCAGGCAAACAAATATCCTCTGGATATTTAAATAGTCCTTTGGAAACAAAAAAAAAGTTCGTTACTATTGATAATATAAGATATTTCAGAACAGGAGATTATGCCAATAATTATAGAGGTAATTTTTATTTCAAAAATAGACTAGATAATCAAATAAAATATAAAGGACACAGGATTGAATTAAATGAAATAAATTATTTTTTAAGAGAATATGGATTTAATAACACTTACACAAATCTTTTTAAAAATGAAATTGTTTCATTTATACAAGGGAAACATATGAATATAGAAAAAATAAAGAAATTTTTACGAAATAAAATTGAACAATATAAAATTCCGAGTAATTTTGTCTTTTTAAAAAAATTTCCATTAAATAAAAGTGGAAAAATAAATATTAAAAAGTTAGAAAATTTGGCCAATGATTGAAAAAAAATTACTCAAAATTTTTAAAAAGGAATTTAAAATTAACGACAACTTAAAAAAAAACTTAATAGCTAAAAAAAAAGATATTAAAATGAATATTTTTAAAAACTGGGATAGTATGAAACATGTGAAAATTCTAACATCTATCGAAAATGAATTTAAAATTAAAATTAACTCAAAAAACGAAAAATATTTTCAAAGTTTTCAAAATGGAATTAATTATCTAAAAAAAAAATTATTGCCTAAAGTCATTAGTGTCAAATCTAGGAAAAGAGTATAAGTCATTTTTTTTATTTCTTTCAAATGCATATGGTTTAGTTGTAAATCCTATTTTAAATTTATATTTTTTTAAAATTCTTATGGTATTTTTGTTATACGAACCATATGGATAGCAAAATGAGTAATAATCTTTGTTTAATTTAAATTTTTTTGATAAAAAATTAATTGATTTAGAAATCTCTTTTTCTTGATCATCTTTATTTAAATATTGCATCCATTCATGATTGGTACTATGTGAACCAAAATGCATTCCAAAATTAATCATTTCATTTATATTGTCTTCATTCAAATATAATTTTTTTCTGAATTCTTCATAATCTTTCGTAACATATTTTTTAAATAAATAGTCATTTGTTATATAACGTACTTTTTTTGGTAAAATAAATTGTAAAAGTTTTTTAATAAAAGATAATTCTTCAGTGTCGTATCTGTCATTCATTTTAAAATTGGAAAAATTGATTTTTTTTAGATCAATTTGAAATCTTTTAAAGCAAAAGTTCTCAATTTCTGATAATAATTTCCTTTTATTTTTTACTGATGCAATTACAAACTGAATTTTATTAACATCTAATATAAATTCTTTTTCAAAAATTTTTACTGGTGGAAAAAACAATCCCTGCAATTTGAATTTATCCAATACAGGCAAAACATACTTGTAGTGATCGTAATAACCATCATCAAATGTTAAAAATGCAAATGGTTTTTTATATTTCTTTTTATCATTGTTTAGTTCTAGAATATCTTCCAACTTGATAACATTAAAATTTTTTTTCAAATAATTAATTTGATCTTTAAATTTCTTAAGTTCTAAATAATTAATATTTTTAAATTTATTGCTTTTAAATTCTCTTACGTAATGATAAGTAACTCCAGAAATCTTATTTTTTAAAGTATTAATATTCATGATAAAATTATTTTAATATATATATAACAAACTCAAAATAAAACTAACAAAATGTTATTAAAAGAAGTTAAAAATTATTGGAATAAGTTAGAAACTGAAAACCTTGATATGTGTGCAAGCTTTACATTATTTAGGCTTTTAAAAAATAATAATTTTAAATTTAAAAAAACAAATATTTTAGATGTTGGTTTTGGAGAGGGTCAAAACTTGTTAGAATTTCAAAAAAGAGGTGCAAATATTTATGGGATTGAATTAAGAAAAGAAAAAATAAAAAAAATTATAAAATTTTCTAAACAAAAAAGAGAGAATTTCTATTATTGTGATTTAAATGTATCTTTTCCTAAGTTAGAAAAAAAATTTGATTTAATTTTTAGTCTAGATACTTTTAATTATTTGACAAAATTGAAACAACTTGACTACTTTAGTAATTGTCACAAATATTTGAAAAAAAATGGTTTTTTTTTAATTCATTATCCACAAATTCAACTTCTAAAGAAAAAAAATAAGAATATTTTTGATTATGTAATTTCAAAAAAAAATTATAATAAAAGTTATTTTTTTGAGGAAGAAAATCCTATAATTTTTTTAAAAGATAAAGATATAAATGAAATAATAAATATAAATAAAAAAAGATACAAATTAATATCTTCTATTTTCGATACAAATACTGTTTCTAAAAGTGACTCCTCAAAATTGACAATAAATCGTTTCCTTTTATTTAAAAAGAATTAAATTTAGATTTTGTTTTAAAATCTTTTTCAATAAACTTGTAATTAATTATATTTACTCGATTGTGACTCAATTGTTCAAAAAACATTTTTTTGAAATAGCTTTTTTCAAAATTAAATCTTTTTTGTTTTTTGATAGCTGCTAGCCAAAAATCTTTTTTTGCATAATAAGGCAATTTTGCCTGGTTAGTAACATTATTAGGAATAAGTTCATTGTCCACTAATACTAGCTTACCCCCTATATAAACCCATACATTTGCTTTCATAATTTGTTTTTTATTTAATGGTTTTAATTTATCGACATTATTGAGCATTTTTTTATACTGGTTAATTGTTTTTGCATCATTTAAAAAGCCGAGTTTGCTATATTTAGTATTACCACAAACTATCGAGGGTATACCAAGACAAGCATATTCCAAAGAAACTGTGCCATGCGAAGAGACTGTTGAAATTATATTTTTACTGAGTTCTCGATTTGAAAGTCTGTTATCGAATAAACGGATATGATTATATTTTTTTTCATACCTCAAAACTTCTTGTACAGTTGTTGTTGAGGTTTTGGGATACTCGTGCTCTAGAGGATGAGGCTTAATTATCCAATTTATATGATTATAATCTTTAATAATTTCCAAAGTTGATTTAAGCCATGTCAAATTATCTTTAAAAAGCCTTCTACCTTCAGAAAAATTTCCATCTACAAATAAGTGGCTAAAAATACAAACAACAGGATTGTTGTTTTTCCATTTGTATATTTTTTTTAAACCTTTAAAGCTAATTGAATTCCTGTAAGTATTTTTAATACCCCAAGCTTTTTGACTAAAATTATCTTTTCCATTTATTCTGTTTTGAATTATTTTAGCACCTAATAATGATGCTTTTTTTTTATATTTTCTAAAAAATTTATAAAAGAATTTATAATCAATTTTATCTACAGGTGTAAAAATTTCATTTTCATTAGAAAACTTTGTGATTGTAACCAAATTAGGTCCTTTATTTCTTGAAAAAATCTTAATTTTTTTTTCTAAACAATTTTGATATGCAATTGCACCTGGTATAAATTGTTGTTCAGACTGAACACAATATTTAAAATTGTTATCTTTTATAATTTTTTTAAAACTATCATCTAAATCTAAAGCTTTTGAAAATAGATAATGTATCTTAAAGTCAAAAGTATCTGTTGAACAATTTCCAGTGTGTCTTAAAAAATGATCATAAACTATTTTTCCAAAATATACTGATCCGACTCTATAATTTAAAAATTCATCAATATTTCTCATTTTTGATAAAATTTTGATTGATTTTTTAAACTTTAGGAGACGATTGAAAAAACTACCATGTTTTAAATATACGAAATTTTTTATATTAAAGCTTCTATAAATTGACTCACCGTAATAATCACCTTCCTCTAAAATGCATACTATATCAGATTTAAATTTTTCTTGTAAGAGTTTCCCAATTAATGAGCTCATCATGTAATAAATAGGTAGATGAACAAAGCCAGTAATCATTATGCTTTTTTTTTTACCACTAGAATTTATCTTATCCCATTGGATTTTATTCTCTTTTAAATATTGCATAACGTGAGAATTTTTTGGTTCTATAATTGAATTGAATAATAATTTTTTTAGTAAATTTTTTAATCCATAATCTTGGACCATTTTGATGTACTTTGAAATTTTAAAGAAATAATAAATTTCATAAATGAAAAACTTTATATATAAAGAAAAATTTGTCATCAATTTCATTAATAAATTTAATTATTTTTGATTAAATTAATTATTTTATAAATAGGAATTATTTTTTTTTCGATTTCGAATGATCTTCCATACATTAAAATAGCTTTTGCAGCTTGCTCCATTGATGGGTATGCAGCTCTTAATAGATGGTTAGCATAAATTACAATCTTAAATCCATTATTTATAAGTTCTCTCTCACGAACCTTTGAATATGTAGATGGTACAGAAACTAAAGGTTTAAAATGTTTGCTCTTTTTAAATTTTTTTGCAAATGAAAAAATTTCTTTAGTTGTGTTACTTTTACTGTGAATTAATATAGCGTCTGCACCTGCTTTAGAATAAATTTCTGCTCTTTTAATGGCATCATTAATGTTTTTACCCAAAATGAAACTTTCTATTCTAGCAATAATCATAAAATCGTTTGATTTCCTAGATTTGCAAACTTGTTTAATTTTTTTTGCAAAACTATTTGGTTTATCTTGTTTCGCTCCTGACTGATCCTTAAAAAGTGAATTTTTTTTTAAACCTATTTTATCTTCAATTATCAATGCTGAGACACCTGCTCTTTCCAAAGATCTAACTAGAAATGGTAAATGTTCCAGTTCTCCACCATTATCACCATCGAAAATAAGTAATTTGGAGGTAACATCCATCATGTCATTTAACGAGGAAATCCTTGATGAAAAATCTAAAGAGGAATTATCTGGTTTACCCTTTGTTGCGGAGTCTGTCAAACTTGAGGACCACATTCCATCGAATTGAATAATAGAATTTTTCTTTTCTACTTTTATATTGTCAATAATTAACCCAGTCAGGGAGTTATGAGATTCTAGAATTCTGACTATGTCTTTTGACTCAATTAATCTTTTTAATAATGATGTTCTATTTTGAGGAAAGTTTTTGGATTTTGAAAATCTATTTTTTATAATAGTAGATGAGATATTTTTTGTATATTTTGGTTCAATTAATTTCCCTGACCATTTTCTTAATGTCTTTATGACTCTCAATCTTGTTTTTTTTTGAACACCTTTTTTCCAATCATCTCCATGAACAACAAAGTCTGGCTTAATTAAATTTAAATTTTCAACATAATCTAAAGTTTTTTGAGCAATAACTTTTTTCACATATTTAATATTTTGCACAACTATTTTTCTTCTATTATAGTCAAGATAGGGAATATTTTTGTAAGAAGATATTGCTTTGTCAGTAAGTAAACCAACTATTACATCACCATAAGAATTAGCAATTTTTAAAATATTGATATGTCCTTCGTGTAAAATATCTGCAGACAATCCAACGTAAACTTTTTTTCTTTTTTTCATTATTTTATTTATAACTTTTATTTTTAAATTTCACAGATCAATTATATTTTTTTGTATCAATCTTTTTAATTGTTTTAAGCTCGTTTATATGATGTCTGTACCAATTTACTTTTATTAATTTTTGGTTAATTAATATTTGTCTATTTTTTTTTAAAAAATTAATAATTTCCTCGATTTTAAAGTATTTATTTTTTTTATATAATGAATTAAATATTTTAGAAATTACGAAATAGTCTTCATTGTAGTCAAGTGTTAACCTAAATTTACTATAAAAGTTTCCTTTTTCATTTACATAATTATCAACCTTAAATTCCTTATTGTTATCCCACATATAAGGGGTAACATGTTCTTTTTCATAATCTTTTTTTGCTTTTAAAAAAGTTTTTCTCAAAGTTTTAAAATTAAATATTTCTACATCAAATCCATCAGGGAAAGTAGGCGGATGAACATTGCTTATAAAATCACTTTTTAATATGAAATATTTTTTGATTATTTTGTCCACTAACTCATAATCCATTAATGGACAATCGGATGTAATTCTTAAAATGTCTTTAGCATTAAATTTCCTTGAGCACTTATAGTACCGATCTAATAAATTTGATGGACTTCCTCTAAAAAATTTTATTTTATTTTTTTTACATAAATCAACAATTAAATCATCTTCTTTATTAATAGTTGTAGCAATGATAATTTTCTTAATAAATTTTGCTTTTTTTAACCTTTCAATTAGGTGCAATAACAGAGGTTTGTTATATCCATATAATAGAACTTTTCCGGGGAGTCTTGTACTCGAAACTCGTGCTTGAATAATACATGTTACAGATTTTTTTTTCATTTTTGAATAATTTGCTAATTAAATGAAATTTGTTCAATTATTGAACAATATATAGATTTTAAAACTCTTTTCAAGGAATAGATTAAATGTTTATATTATAAAGATTTTATAAAAATTTGATTAAATACTTTAATTGAAATATATAAAAAATTAATGAAAAAAAAAATTCTTATAACAGGCGCATACGGATTTTTAGGGAGAGAATTAGCTGTTAAATTAAAAAAGAATTCGATTGTATATGGAATAGGAAATTCCAGTAAAAATATGTCCTTTAATCATAAAAACTCTTTTAGAAAACTGATAAAAAAAAAAGTAACAACTAACACTCTCTTAAAAAATTTTAATAATATAGATTTTATTGTGCACTGCGCGGGAAGAGTGATTGGCTTAAAACCAGAGTTAGACTATAAAAAAAATGTTAATACAACAATTGAAATATTAAATTTTATTAAAAAGCTAAAAAAAAAACCGAGTGTAATTTTTTTATCTACTATTGCAGTTTATAAAACAATTAATGGAAAGAAAATAAAAGAAAATTTCGTAATTGATCCAACTTCTCATTACGCTTTTAACAAAAAAATGAGTGAGGATTTATTAAAATTTTACTCAAAGAAATATAAATTTAATCTTTTGATTGCGAGAACTACTTCACTGTTTGGTAGAGGCTTGCAAAGACAATTTATATTTGATGCTTGTAAAAAATTAAGCACTAATAACAATAATTTTTTTGGAACAGGAAATGAAGTAAGAGATTGGCTACACGTATCTGATATGTGTAATTTAATTTCAAGATTTGTTAAAAAAAAATTTCAAGGCGTAAATATAATTAATTGTGGATCGGGAACTGGATACAAAATTAAAGATGTAATATATATTTTAAAGAACCTTTTTAATAATAAATTACAGGTAAAATTTAATACTATTTCTGACTCTAACCCTTCAATAATGGTGGCAAATATATCAGCCGCTAAAAAATTTGGGTGGACTCCTAAAATAGAATTTGAGGAAGGTTTAAATGATTATGCTAAGTGGTACAAAAAAAAATTTAAAATTTAAGGTTGCATTTGCTATAAATTTTGCAAGTCAAAAATGGCTTGGTGGTTACAATATTATAGTAAATTTGATTGAAGCCATTTTAATTAATAAGAATTCTTTAATAGAGCCCGTTTTGATTTTTGAAAAAAGGTTTAAAATTAATGCAGACTTTAAAAGTAAAAAAATAAAGATACTTAAAACTAATTTATTCTCTCATATGTCTCTTACTGAGAGAATAATCGAAAAATTTCGTATTTTTTTTTTGGGTAAATCAAAGAAAATTGAGAGCTATTTGGTAAAAAATAAAATATATGCTTTATCACATACTTTGTTACCATTAGGGAAAAAATCTCAAATTAAAAGTTATCCATGGATACCTGATTTTCAATATATTTATTATCCAAATAATTTTTCTCTAAAAAATAGAATTATGAAAAATATAAATACCTTTTTTTGTGGAAATTGTTCAAGCAAAATTCTTTTAAGTAGTTTTGATGTAAAAAAAGATATACAAAAAATATCAAATAAAGCATTTGTAAATTCCAAAATAAATAGATTTACTTTTAATTTACCGGATCAAAAAGAAATTAAAAGTTTAAAATATTTAATTTATAAATATAAAATACCTAATAAATTTTTTTTTGTTCCTAATCAATATTGGGTTCACAAAAACCATATACTTATTTTAGAAACTCTTAAAAAAATCGTCAAATTAGATAAGTCAATTTGTATTATTTCAACAGGATATAAAGATGATCATAGACAATCAGGATATTTTTCAAAATTACAAAGATTTATTAAAACAAATAAACTTGTGAAAAATTATTTGTATCTTGGTACAATAAATTATTTAGATGTTCTATCATTAATGTATCATTCCGTGGCAGTGCTAAATCCATCTAAATTTGAGGGTTGGAGTAGCTCAGTTGAACAAGCTAAGTCAATGGGCAAAACTATTCTTTTATCGAACATTAATGTTCATAAAGAACAAAAACCTCAAAGGGGTTTATATTTTAATGTAAATGACAGTAATAAATTTAAAAAATTAATGATGAAAACCTGGAAAAATCATAATCGTAAAAATGAAAAAACTAATATAAATTTTGCTTACAAAAATTTAAAAAAAAGACTAATAAGCTACGCTAAAGATTATGAGAATATAATTATTAATGGCTAAAAAAAAAATTTGCATAATAGGCGGCGGTGGTCACGTTGGTTTTCCTCTTGGATTATATTTGGCGTCCAAAAATTTAGATATTTATTTGTACGAAAAAAATTTAGATATTTGTAAAAAAATAAATAATGGTAAAGCTCCATATTATGAATTGGGTGCAAAAAAACTTATTTCGAAGTTTAAAAAAAATTTTATTGCAGGATATGATAATAGTTTTATTAAGGAGGCAGATATAATTATCGTATGCATAGGCACCCCAGTTGATAACGATTTGAAACCAGATTTTAAAAATTTTCTAAAATTTTTTTATTTCTTAAAAAAAATTATCAAGAAAGATCAGATAATTTTTGTAAGAAGTTCTGTTTATCCAGGCATTACTAATAAAATAAAAAATATCTTAAAAGGTAAAAATTCTAATCTAGTTTATTGTCCAGAAAGGATTTTACAAGGACGATCCTTGATCGAATTACCAAACTTACCTCAAATTATTTCTGCATATAATAAAAAATCTCTGAAAGTGAGTATAAAATTTTTTAAAAAAATAACTAAAAAAATTATTGTAACATCAATTCTTGAGGCAGAATTAATTAAACTTTTTTCTAACGCATTGAGATATATCAATTTTGCAACAAGCAATCAATTTTATACGATATGCAATGATTTCAATGTGAATTTTAACTCAATTAGAAAATCTATGATGAATGGATATAGTAGAAACTCAAATATGCCATTTGCAGGTTTTGCTGCGGGACCTTGTCTCTTAAAAGATACAATGCAGTTATCTCATTTTGTTAAAAATAAATTTACATTAGGAAATGCCTCTTTAAAAATAAATGAGGGTCTTCCAATTTATATAATTAAAAATTTGGAAAAAAAATATAATTTAAAACGTAAAACAATTGGAATATTAGGTTTGGCCTTCAAATCGGATGTCGACGATACTAGGGACTCTTTATCTAAAAAATTAATTAAAATTTTAGAACGAAAAAAATATAAATATGTAATTTCGGATGAATATGTAAAAGATAAGAACATTGTTTCTTCAAAAAAGTTAATTAATGTAAGTGATATAATTATTGTGGCTGTTCCCCATGCAAATTATAAAAGACTTAAAATACCGAAAAACAAATATAAAATTGATACCTGGGAAATCACTACCTAACTATGAAAAAAAAAATATTTGTTACAGGTGGTACAGGGTTTATTGGGTCAAATATTTGTAAATATCTTGTTAATGAAGGACATAAAGTTACGATACTTGACAATAACTCTAGAGGCAAAAATAGGAGAATTAAAGAAATATCAAAAAAAATAAAATTTATAAAAGGTGATATAAGAGATAGAAAATTAATTTTTAAATCGCTTAAAAATATTGATTTAGTAATTCACTTAGCATACGTGAATGGTACAAAATACTTTTATTCAAAGCCAACGGAAATACTAGATATAGCGGTAAAAGGGCTAATTAATATTTTTGATGCAAGCATAAAATTTAAAATTCCTGAAATGATATTGGCCTCTAGTTCTGAGGTTTACCAAACACCATTTAAAGTTCCAACAGGAGAGGATGAGCCTCTTAAAATACCAAACATATTTAATCCTAGATATACTTATGGAGGTGGTAAAATATTAACAGAATTATACGGCACAAATTTTGGTAAAAAATATTTCAAAAGATTAATAATATTTAGACCACATAACGTTTATGGAAAAGATATGGGAAACGAGCATGTAATTCCTGAATTAATTCAAAAAATATCAAAAATTAAAAAAAAAAATGGAAAAATTAAAATTTATGGGACTGGAAATGAAATTAGGTCGTTTATTCATATCGACGATTTTATTAATGCTTTTGATTGCATTTTTAGAAAAGGTAGTCATTTATCAATTTACAATATAGGCACTCAAAAAAAAATTAAAATTAAAAATCTCGTAAAAATAATTAGTAGAAAAATGGGTAAAAACCTTAAAATTATTAAATCAAGTAAAATGAAAGGAGGAACTAATATAAGATGTCCAAATATTAGTAAAATAATTAAACTAGGGTTTAAGGATGAAATTAGTTTAGATGTTGGGATACAAAAAATTTTGAAAGAAAAAAATCTTTTATTTCTTAAGAATTAACCATCTTCCTATAGATCTCTTATCTTCCCAAGACGAGTCTATTATTTTTACATCATCATAAACTTTATTACATTTATCTATCCACCATTGTTTTGAATTATTAAAGTAACTTTGCAATGGTGAAATCCAACCTTCATTTTTATCTGATTTTGACATTGGAATTTGATGAAACGAAAAATATTTAGTAACTCTTCTTGCTGATTTTAAGAATTCTATAATTTGATCTTCTGTAAAATGTTCTAAAGAACCAATTGAATATGAATAATCAAAAAAATCATCTTCATATGGCATATTGGTTGCATCACATACTTTTAGTTTATCTTCACTAATACCCCTCTCTATCGCTTTATTAATAAGGAAATCTGAGATATCGCAACCAAATATATTTTGCTGTCCGTTATTATTCAAAATTTCAATTACTGTTCCAGTTCCACAAGCTATATCTAAAATTTTTCCTTTTTTATCGAGTAAAAGATGTTGAATTTCTAACCAAGTATTTCTCTTTCCCCAATTTTCTAAAATTTTTGCCATTTTTTCATCATAGTAAATATCTAATGATTGGTTATGCGGTTTTTGAATGCTAACTAATTTTTCTGATTTAAGTTTAATTATAAAACTTGTTATGAAAGGTGGTAAGATTTGTTTTATGAAGTTTTTAAATTTGGTCATGGTTTAAAAAAGCATATTCTATTTTAAATATTTGATAAAATAAATAATCAATATACAAATAACTTATGAAAAATCTAATTAAAAATTTCTTCAGAAATTTAATTGCAAAAGAAAATACAAAAAATCAATTACAAATTGGTTCTTCTCATTTTTCTTTAGCAAGACAAAATTATAAAAAGTATGAAAATTTACATGAAGCAGATTATAAAGTTTTTTCTCAAACAGGAGAGGATGGTATCATAGATTATTTAATTTATTCTTTAAAAATTAAAAAACCATCTTTTATAGAAATTGGTGTAGGTGACTATCATGAAAGCAATACAAAATATTTGTTTGAAAGATACTCCTCGAGGGGTGCAATTATAGACATGATTGATAATTTAGAAAAAAAGGTATCAAAATCAACAAACTTATGGAAGGGAGATCTAAAGATAATACAAAGTTCAGTATCGACAGAAAATATAAATGATGTTTTAGAAAAAACAAAACTATTGAAAGATTTAGATTTATTTAGTCTAGACATAGATGGAATTGACTATTGGATAATTGAAAAAATTCCAGAAAATATAAGTAAAATTTTTGTTGCTGAATATAACCCAAATTTTGGATATAATAAAAAAATTACTGTTCCAAATATAAAGAAGTTTAACCGAACAAATTATCATTATTCAAATCTTTGTTATGGAATGTCTTTACCTGCGCTAGTTCATATAATGAAAAAGAAAAATTTTACCTTTGTTGGTTCAAATATTGCATGCCATAATGCATTTTTTATATCTAATAATTATATTTCTAATATCAGCTTGAAGTTGCCCGAAGAAAATAATTTAAAAGAATATGTGGAAAATAATTTTAGAGAAAGTAGAGCAAAAAATTACAAATTGAGTTTCTTGTCTGGTGAAGACAAATTAAAAATGATTTCAAATTGTGAAGTTATTGATTTATCAGTTTCAAAAGATAAAAGTGATTTAATTAAAAATATATTCAAAATTAATTAGAAATATCTAATAAATAAAATAATGTTCAAATATTGAACAAGTAGATATTATAATATATATCTTGAATATATTTATTGTTAAGTTTATTTATCTAATGGATCTAAGTGCATGTTAAACAATTTTTATGAAATCACTGATAATAAAGATAGGTTAAATCTATATATATTATTCATTTTATTACTATTTGGCACACTAGTGGAAATGATTGGAATTGGATCAATACCTATATTCGCAATTGCAATTGTGGAGCCAGAAAGAATATTACAAAACTTACCAAATTTTGTAAATTTTGACTTTATTAATAACGTTAATAATAAACAATTAACATTTTACGTCTCCATACTAATTTTAGTAATTTTTTTATTTAAAAATATTTACATAGGATTTGTAAATTTTTTTAGTGGATATGTTGTAAAAATAATCAGAACAAAAACTTATAATAATATGTTTAATTCCTACATTAAGTGTAATTATGAATTTCATATTACAAAAAATTCTGCTGATCTTGTGAGACATATCACATCTGATGTGGGAAGAGCAGTTACATACATAATAAGTTATATAAATTTAATAAAAGAATTTTTGATTATAATAACAATTTTAGCTACTTTAATAATAGTTGATTATAAAATTTCTCTTCTAATATTTTTGCTTCTGGGACTTTTTTCTGTTGGATTTTTTTTTCTTTCTAGAAAAGGATCTAAATTAAGAGGTGAGCAAATTCAGAGATATTGGTCTAAACAAATAAAAACTGTAAACCAAGGCTTGGGGTCAATAAAATTAACTAAAATTCTAGGTAAAGAAAAATTTATACTAAATATTTTCAAAAATAATATTGAACAAATTGAAAAATATAATTTTATACAAGGCTTTATCATTACCCTACCAAGGTTATTTTTAGAATTGATGGCTATATTGGTAATTGTAATAATTTCTATATCTTTCATTTTAACTGAGAGACCTTTTGAGGAATTTATTCCACTAATTGCATTGATTGCTGCAGCATCTATAAGGTTGATACCTTCTTTTAGTACCATTTCTTCCTCAATAGCAACAATGAAACATAATGTTCCGTCTTATAACTTAATTGTAAGTGAATTAAAAAAAATGAAAGAATTAATATTTAAGGGACGAAAAGATGCTAGCGCTAAATTTAAAGATAACTTAATTTTTAATAAAAATATTCGAATTAAAAATTTAACATATTATTATCCTGAAACTAAAAAAAAAATAATTAACGACGTTTCATTTCAAATTGACCATAAAGATATAATTGGTATTGTTGGATCTTCTGGTGCTGGAAAAAGTACTTTAATTGATTTAGTTTGTGGTTTACTAAAACCATCATCTGGACAAATACTAGTTGATGATATTGATATCAATAAAACAGAAAATAATTGGCAAAAACAAATTGGATATGTTCCGCAGGATATTTATTTATTAGATGACACTATTAAGTCTAATGTTGCTTTTGGAGAGTTGCCGGAAAATTTCAATGAAGAAAATTTTAAAAATGCAATCAAATTTGCTCAACTTGAAAATTTTATAAATACGTTGCCAAATAAAGATAAAACTATTGTAGGAGACAGAGGAATTCGACTTTCTGGTGGACAAAGACAAAGAATTGGTATTGCAAGATCTTTATATTTCAAACCAAATATATTGATATTTGATGAACCAACTAGTTCTCTTGACACGGAAAATGAAAGCAAAATAATGAACGATTTATATAAACTTAGCAATAATATTACGATCATAATTATCTCGCATAGACTATCAGTTTTTCAAAAATGTAAAAAAATATTTAAAGTAAAGGATGGGAAAGTTTTTTCTGTTGAAGAAAATAATTTATAACTATGTATAAAGAACTGATAAAAAGAATTAAATATATTAAAAAATCAAAAAAGAAAAAGGTTTTCTATTTCGGTAACACAGCTAAAAAAGAAAATAATAATTTTTATCTCACTAATATTCAGGAAAATAATAAATTTATCTATTTTGGTGCAATTATCTTTAATAATCAGTCAGCTCAAAAAATCGCAAAACTAGTAGATGGTAAAGTTGACTTAGTTTTAGTTGATATAGAAAAAAAAGTTTTTTCAAAAAAAAAAACCTGAGCTCATTAATATTGAAAGATCAATTAAAGATGAAATTAAAAAAAGTAAAATTTTCACATACAAAGGAAATGATTTAACTGTTCAAGCTTGTGAAACTTTAATTAATTATATTCTCATTAAAGACCCAAGAGGGATTGGAGGAAAAAAAATATTAATTCTTGGATCTGGAAATATTGGATTTAAAATTGCGTTGAAACTTGTTGAGAGCGGTGGAAGTGTTTTTTTGTATAGAAGAAATAAGATGGTTCTCAGAAATTTAGTAAATACAATCAATTACATAAGGCCAAAAGCGACTATAGCTAAATCTCAAGGTTTAACTAAATTGAATAAAAATTTAGGAAATTTTGATATTATCATAGGGGCAACTAACGGAAGATCTTTGATTAAGCCTTTTCATGTAGAAAGTTTTAAAAAAAATATTTTTATAATTGATATAGGAAAAGGAATTTTTGAAAAAAAGGCTTTATTAAAAGCAGTCAGTAAAAAGATTGATTTGTATAGATTAGACATTACTCCAGCTTATGATGGATATTTAGAAAATATTTACTCGACAGAAAAGATAAATAATTTTAATTTAGAGAAATCCAAAAATTTTAAGAAATTCAATCTTGTAAAAAGAGGTATTTTAAGTCCAGAAAATTCAATTATTGTGGATAATGTTAATTACCCAAAAAAAATTTACGGAATTTCAAATGGATATGGGGGCTTTAAACAGTTAAATAGGTATAAAATTAAAATATTAAAAAAAAAGGTAAAAGATTAAAAAATGCCAAAAAAAAGAGCCATTATTTTGGGCGCAGGTCCAACTGGTTTAATTACAGCATGGAAATTACTAGAGGCAAACTGGGATGTTACTATTATAGAAAAAAAAAATGCATCAGGTGGATTATGTAGATCCTGGAAATGGAAAGATTTTATTGTAGATACTGGACCACATATATTTCATACGCCAGAAAAGTTATTAAAAAATTTTTGGAAAAAACACTTTGGTGATCTACTCATTGAGGGTAAATTTAGTTGCAAGAACGTCAAAGGTAAGGATTTCGATCAATACTATGATTATCCATTGTCAAGGCAAGCATTAGATAAATTTGAAAAAAAACTTAGATTAAAGATTAAAAATGAGCTTAAGAATTGTAATAAAAAAGATCAAAGATTTAGAGCAAAAAATTATAAAGAATATATAGACTCTTTCGTTGGTCCAACATTAAGAAAAATGTTTTTTGAGAAATACCCTAAAAAGATTTGGGGAGTTGATACAAAAAATATGACTCCCGATTGGGCTCCAAACAGAATAAAATTTAGAGATAAAATCTTACCTTTTTATCATGAGCAATATGCTGCTGTTGGCAAATATGGGACAGGATGTATTTATGAAAGAATTGAAAAATTTATTAAAAAAAAAGGTGGTAAATTTAGATTTAATGAGTCCGTTACAGGTTTTGCATATAATGAAAAAAAAATAACAAAAATCAAAACTAACAAAAAATTATATGAGATTGGTAATGATGAAATTTTGATATCAACTCTTCCAATAAGTATAACTTCAAGATTATTAGGAAATCAAAATAAATTAAAATTCAGAGGGATTTGTTCGGTATACCTTTTTTATAACAAAAAAGAGATATTACCTAAAAATCATCATTGGCTTTACTTCGACTCTGAACGATTATTATTTAATAGGGTTACTGAAACAAAAAAAATGTCAAAGTATGTAGCACCAAAAAATAAATC
>MDTB01231974.1_pt1 | contig 20027 bp, 28 predicted proteins | sample 811161 | NCBI WGS metagenome assembly MDTB01 (sample SAMN05326650, study PRJNA326480) | marine metagenome | isolation source: seawater | place: Mediterranean Sea | collected 2009 | reverse complement strand
ATCTTGGTCTTTTGGTGAAATCAAAAAACCAGAAACTATAAATTATAGAACTTTTAAACCTGAAAAAGATGGCTTGTTCTGTTCCAGAATTTTTGGTCCTGTGAAAGATTATGAATGCCTTTGTGGTAAATATAAAAGAATGAAATTTAGAGGGATCATCTGTGAAAAATGTGGTGTAGAAGTTACTCTTTCAAAAGTAAGAAGAGATAGAATGGGTCATATAGAGCTAGCTGCACCAGTATCTCACATTTGGTTTATGAAATCATTACCAAGTAGGATTGCAACTTTGTTAGATATGACAATAAAAAACTTAGAGAAAGTGCTTTACTTTGAGCAGTTTATTGTTGTTGAACCAGGCTTAACCGATTTAAAGAAAGGTGAAATTATATCTGAAGAACAATACATAGACTATCAAGATCAATATGGTGAAGATGCATTTAGTGCAGCAATTGGAGCTGAGGCAATTGAGCAAATGTTATTAGGCATAGATTTAGAGTCTGAATATAAGCAATTAAAAATTGATTTAACTGAAACAAAATCTGAGTTGAAGAAAACTAAAATAACTAAAAGATTAAAATTAATTGAATCATTCATTATATCAAAAAATAAACCTGAATGGATGATTATGAAAGTTTTGCCAGTAATACCTCCTGAATTAAGACCACTTGTTCCTCTTGATGGAGGGAGATTTGCAACTAGTGACCTTAATGATCTTTATAGAAGAGTAATAAACAGAAATAATCGTCTTAAAAGACTTATTGATCTAAGAGCTCCTGACATCATTATTAGAAATGAAAAAAGAATGCTGCAGGAATCAGTTGATGCATTATTTGATAATGGAAGAAGAGGCAGGGTAATAACCTCAACGAACAAGAGGCCTCTCAAATCCTTATCTGATATGCTTAAAGGAAAACAAGGAAGATTTAGACAAAATCTTCTTGGCAAAAGAGTTGATTATTCTGGTAGATCAGTAATTGTAGTTGGTCCAAACCTTAAATTACATCAATGTGGAATTCCAAAGAAAATGGCACTTGAGTTATTTAAGCCATTTATTTTTCATAAACTTGATATTTATGGATGGGCAAATACAATTAAAGCTGCAAAGAAACTTGTTGAAAAAGAAGACCCAAGGGTTTGGGATATTTTAGAAGAGGTTATTAGAGAACATCCAGTTCTTCTTAATAGAGCTCCTACTTTACATAGATTAGGTATTCAAGCATTTGAACCAACTCTTATTGAAGGAAAATCAATCCAACTTCATCCATTAGTTTGTACGGCTTTTAATGCAGACTTTGATGGTGATCAAATGGCTGTGCATGTACCTTTAAGTTTAGAGGCTCAGTTAGAGGCAAGAGTACTTATGATGAGTACAAATAATATATTATCACCATCAAGTGGTAAGCCAATAATTGTTCCTTCTCAGGATATTGTATTAGGTATCTATTATTTATCTATAATAAGAGAAAATCAAAATGGAGAAGGAAGATTTTTTGTTGACTTGTCTGAAATTGAAAAAGCTTTAGAAAATGGGGATATTAATCTTCACACTAAAATAAATGCAAGAATAGAAAACTTTGATACAACACTTTCTACGATCGAGACAACTCCAGGTAGAATGATTTTGGGAAATATATTACCAAAAAGTGAAAAAATAAATTTTGAGATTATAAATAAAGTTCTAACAAAAAAAGATGTTAGTAATATTATAGATACAGTTTATAGATATTGTGGTCAGAAAGAAACCGTCTTGTTTGCGGATCATATAATGCAAATAGGATTTAAGTACGCTGCAATTGCAGGTATATCTTTTGGAAAAGATGATCTCATAATACCATCTGATAAAGACAATTTATTAAATGAAACTCAAGCAAAAGTTCAAGAATATGAAAGTCAATATCAAGATGGTCTAATAACACAAGGTGAAAAATATAATAAAGTTGTAGATGCTTGGTCTGAGTGCACGAATAAAGTAGCTGACAAAATGTTAGACGTTATCTCTAACCCCTCTGATGATCAGCCAATAAATTCAGTTTATATGATGGCACATTCTGGAGCGAGAGGTTCAGCAGCTCAATTAAAGCAATTATCAGGAATGAGAGGTTTAATGGCAAAACCCTCAGGTGAAATTATTGAAAATCCAATTAAATCTAATTTCAAGGAAGGTTTGTCAGTCCTTGAGTATTTTACATCCACTCATGGAGCTCGTAAAGGACTTGCAGATACTGCATTAAAAACTGCAAGTAGTGGTTACTTAACTAGGAGATTAGTTGATGTAGCTCAAGATGCAGTAATTCGAGAAGAAGATTGTAAAACTAAAAACGGTGTTATAGTTGAAGAAATAGTTGAATCAGGAAATATTACATCTCCTTTGACTGAACGAGTGCTAGGAAGAACCCCAGTCGAGGATATCTTGAATGAAAATAACGAAGCTATTGTAAAATCTGGCGAAATAATCTCTGAAAAACATTTAGATTTAATTGCTAAACAAGGAATTAGATCTCTAAAAATTAGATCTGTGCTTACCTGTGATACAGAAGATGGGATATGTGCAAAATGTTATGGTAGAGATCTTGCACGAGGTACACCAGTAAATATAGGTGAGGCAGTTGGTATTATCGCTGCTCAGTCTATTGGAGAACCTGGCACACAACTCACAATGAGAACATTCCATATTGGAGGTGCAGCAAGCTCATCCGTTGAACAGTCAAACGCTACATCTCCTGTTCATGGTGTAGTAAAGTTTGAAAATGTTAAAATAATTGAAGATCGTTTTAAAAATAAAATTGTCTTAAGTAGAAATGGTAAAGTAAAAATTTTAGATGAAGGTAATGATAAATTTTCATCAAATATACCCTTTGGATCAAAAATTCTTGTTAATGATGGCGATAAAATTGAAAGTAATAAAATTATCGCAGAATGGGATCCATATACACTTCCAATAATTTCTGAGAAGAAAGGTTTTGTAAAATATGTTGATTTAAAACAAGGAATTTCTTTTAGAGAGTCAATCGATGATACAACTGGAATTTCCAGTAAAATTGTCATCGATTGGAGCCAGAATCAAAAAAGCAAAAACTTTAAACCTGCTATTAACATAGGTATAAATGTTTCTGATGAAAACATTGAAAGTGAAAATTTTTCTAATTACCCGATGTCTATTGATTCAATTTTAAGTGTAGAAGATGGTCAAGAGGTTTTTGCTGGTCAGGTAATTGCAAGGATACCTAAAGAATCATCAAAGACTAAAGATATTACTGGAGGACTTCCACGCGTAGCAGAGCTTTTTGAAGCAAGAAAGCCAAAAGATCCAGCTATCATGTGTGAAATTGATGGAAAAATATCTTTTGGAAAAGATTATAAAAATAAAAGAAGAGTTATTATCACATCTTTAGATGAAAAAAATACTTTCGAATTATTAATTCCAAGATCAAAATATCTAAATGTTCAAGAAGGTGATTATGTTAAAAAAGGTGATATTCTTATTGAAGGAACACCCGTACCTCATGATATTCTCAGAATACTAGGCGTTGAAGAATTAGCAAGATACCTTGTTAAGGAGGTACAATCTGTCTACAAATTACAAGGTGTTTATATTAACGATAAACATATTGAAACTATTGCCAGACAAATGTTGCAAAAAGTCCTAATTAAAGAACCAGGTGATTCTAACTTAATTATTGGTGAGCAAATACAAAGAAGAGATGTTATAAAGCTCAATAAGTTATTAATCCAGGAAGGTAAGCAAGAAGTTAAGTACGAACCAGTTTTACTTGGTATAACGAAAGCAAGTTTGCAAACAAGTTCATTCATATCAGCTGCATCTTTCCAGGAAACAACTAAAGTACTAACTGATGCTGCCACTTTAGGCAAGGTAGATAATCTTAACGGGCTTAAAGAAAATGTTATTGTGGGAAGATTAATACCTGCTGGTACTGGAAAAATGACTTCCGACTTCGAAAATATAGCTTTTGAAAAAGATAAGGAAATAATTAGCAAAAATCAGATTGAAAACCCAGAAAATGACTAAATTTTTGGTATATGAGCTTGACTTTATGGTCATCAATTTATAAAGACCCATACGATTTGTTAAAGGTCGTGGATTTAAATCCAAACACTTAACGAGAGGATAAAATGCCAACTATAAACCAATTAGTTAGAAAAGGTAGATCTGCTATAAAGAAAAGGAACAAAGTTCCAGCTTTAGAAAAAAGTCCTCAAAAAAGAGGTGTTTGCACTAGAGTTTATACAACAACCCCTAAGAAGCCTAACTCAGCACTTCGTAAGGTAGCAAGAGTAAAACTAACCAATGGCCAGGAGGTATCTGCGTATATTCCAGGTGAAGGTCACAACCTTCAAGAACATTCAGTTGTTTTAATCAGAGGTGGTAGGGTTAAAGATTTGCCCGGAGTTAGATATCATGTCTTAAGAGGAACTCTTGATACCCAGGGCGTTTCTTCTAGAAAGCAAAGAAGATCTCTATATGGAGCTAAAAGACCAAAATAATTATGTCAAGAAGAAGAGCAGCTGAAAAAAGAACAATATTACCAGATCATAAGTATAAAGATCTGGTTCTTGCTAAGTTTATGAATAGAATTATGCTTGACGGTAAAAAATCTACTTCCGAAAGAATAGTTTATGGTGCATTTGATATAGTTTCTAAAAAAACTGAAAAAACACCAATTGATTTTTTTCACGAGGCACTGAATAATGTTAAACCATCCTTGGAAGTTAGATCTAGAAGAGTTGGTGGTGCAACCTACCAAGTTCCAATGGAGGTTAGACCTAAAAGAGCCCAAACTTTAGCTATGAAATGGATAGTTGATTGTGCTTTAAAAAGAAATGAAAAAACAATGAGAGAAAGAGTTGCTAATGAAATAATTGATGCATTTAATAATAAAGGTAACGCTGTTAAAAAAAGAGAAGAAACACACAAAATGGCCGACGCAAATAGAGCTTTTTCACATTTTAGATGGTAATTTAAAGATGAGTAGATCACACCCTTTATCAAAATACAGAAACATAGGTATAATGGCTCATATTGATGCCGGTAAAACAACAACTACAGAAAGAATTTTATATTATACAGGTAAATCACATAAAATTGGTGAAGTTCATGATGGTGCAGCAACAATGGATTGGATGGAGCAAGAACAAGAAAGAGGTATTACTATCACTTCAGCTGCAACTACTTGTTTTTGGAAAGACTACAGAATAAACATTATTGACACTCCTGGCCACGTAGACTTTACAATTGAGGTAGAAAGGTCTTTAAAGGTATTAGATGGTGCAGTTGCAGTGTTTGATGGAGTGGCTGGCGTTGAACCACAATCTGAGACTGTTTGGAGACAAGCAGATAAATATAAAGTTCCTCGTATGTGTTTTGTAAATAAACTTGATAGAACAGGTGCAAATTTTTTCATGTGTGTTGATATGATTTCTGATCGTCTAGGGTCATATCCACTTGTAACACAATTACCAATTGGAATTGAAAGTAATTTAAAGGGTGTAGTTGATTTAGTTTCTAATAAAGCAATTATTTGGCAAGATGAAAGTTTAGGGGCTAAATTTGATATAGTTGATATACCTGAAGATTTAAAAGAACAAACAGAAGAGTACAGATTAAAATTAATTGAGAAAGCTGTTGAAGAGGACGACTCAATTATGGAAAACTACTTAGAAGGTAATGAACCATCAGTAGAAGAATTAAAACTTTGTATTAGAAAAGGCACTATCAAAGGATCATTTGTTCCTGTTCTAACAGGATCTGCATTTAAAAATAAAGGAGTACAACCTCTTTTAGATGCCGTAATTGATTATATGCCTTCCCCAACTGATGTAGCAAGTGTCAAAGGTGTTGATGTTAAAGACGAATCCAAAGAATTAATTAGAAATTGTGAAGATAGTGAACCATTTAGTGCTTTAGCTTTCAAAATAATGACAGATCCTTTTGTTGGGAGTTTAACTTTTGCAAGAATATATTCTGGATCAATTAACACTAAGGACTCAGTTCTAAACTCTAACTCAGGTAAAAAAGAAAATATTGGTAGAATGCTTCTAATGCATGCTAATAATAGAGAAGAAATAAAAACAGCTAATGCAGGAGATATCGTAGCACTAGTTGGTTTAAAAGATGTAACTACGGGAGAAACATTGTGTTCTACCGCTCAACCTATAGTTTTAGAAAAAATGGATTTTCCAGATCCTGTAATTGAAGTTGCAGTTGAGCCTAAGACCAAAGTTGACCATGAAAAAATGGGTCAAGCACTTGGAAGACTAGCACAAGAAGATCCTAGTTTCAGAGTAACTACTGATCATGAGAGCGGTCAAACTATAATAAAGGGAATGGGAGAGTTACATCTAGAGATACTTGTTGATAGAATGAAGAGAGAATTTAAAGTTGAAGCAAATGTTGGTGCCCCTCAAGTAGCTTATAGAGAAACTATTTCTAATTCATATGATGTAGATTATACACATAAAAAACAATCTGGTGGAGCAGGTCAATTTGCCAGAGTAAAAATAAAATTTGAACCTGGTGAACCTGGAAGTGGTTACCAATTTATCAACCAAATAAAAGGTGGAAATATTCCTACCGAACACATACCTGGAGTTGAAAAAGGATTGAAAGCTCAACAACAAACTGGTGTAATTGCTGGATTTCCATGTATTGATTTTACAGCAACATTGTTTGACGGAGCATATCATGATGTAGATTCAAGTGTACTAGCTTTTGAAATAGCTTCAAGAGCTGCATTCAGAGAAGGTATAGCTAAAGCGCAACCAGTCTTACTTGAACCAATGATGAAGGTTGAAGTTGTAACTCCAGAAGAATATATGGGCGACGTAATCGGTGATCTTAATAGTAGACGTGGTCAGGTTCAAGAAATGTCAACTAGAGGTAATGCAAATGTTGTAGATGCCATGGTACCACTTGCAAACATGTTTGGTTATGTAAATAATCTTAGATCCTTATCTCAAGGAAGAGCAAATTATTCAATGCAGTTTGATCATTATGAGCAAGTTCCTTCTAACGTTGCAGAAGAAGTAAAGGCGAAGTTGGCATAATGGATAATCAAAACATAAGAATAAGACTTAGAGGTTTCGACAACTCTTTATTGGACAATAGTACTATGGATATAATAAATACAGCAAAAAGAACTGGTGCTAAAGTAAAAGGACCAATTCCCTTACCCACTCGTTTTGAGAGATTTACAGTAAATAAATCTCCTCACATTGATAAAAAAAGTAGAGATCAATTAGAAATTAGAACACATAATCGTCTTTTGGATATTATTGATCCAACTCCACAAACTGTAGATGCGTTAATGAAGCTTGACCTATCTGCTGGAGTGGAAGTGGATATAAAAATTTAACATGTTAAGAACAGGTTTAATTGCTACAAAAATTGGCAACACTTCTCATTACAGCAGTGATGGTACTAATACTCATGTTACTATCTTAAAAGTAGAAGAATGTGTCGTATCAGGTTCTAAATCAATAGAAAAACATGGTTATAATGCCGTTCAACTTGCATCAATAGATACTAATAAAGACATATCAAATACAAATAAACCTCAACGAAAAATATTCTCTTCTATAAAAATTAATCCAAAAAAAATTTTAAAAGAATTCAGAGTTGATAATGATAATGTTTTAGAGATAGGTACAAAATTAAATGTTGATCACTTTAAAATTGATCAATTTGTTGATGCAAGTAGTATTTCAATTGGTAAGGGTTTTGCTGGTGTAATGAAAAGACATAACTTTGGAGGTTTAAGAGCCTCTCATGGTGTCTCTATTTCACATAGATCTCATGGATCAACTGGACAAAATCAAGACCCAGGAAGAGTCTTCAAAGGAAAAAAAATGGCTGGAAGAATGGGGAATAAAAGAGTTACTAAACAAAACCTTAAAATAATTGAGATCGACAACAAAAATAACCTTTTGATTGTCAAAGGTTCAGTGCCGGGTAAAAAAAATTCGATAATTTTCTTAAAAGATTCAGTAAAGAAATAACCATGAAAAAAATAGTTTATAATCTAAAAAATAAGTCAGTTGGGGATATAGAACTAGATTCCAGCGTCTTTGGAATTAAAACATTACCAGATTTAATTCATCAATATATTAGATATCAAAACTCTAAATCTAGACAAGGTTCTCACAAGACTAAATCCAGATCTGAAGTAAGTGGAAGAAGTAAAAAACCATTCTCTCAAAAGGGAACAGGAAATGCAAGACAAGGAAGTAATAAACCTCCAAATTTTAGAGGTGGAGCTGTATCAATGGGCCCTTTAAATAGAGATCATTCTTTTTCTTTGAATAAAAAAGAAAAAAAACTAGCTCTAAAATCTGCCTTATCAATAAAAATTAATACAAATAAAGTTTTTATTATTGATAGTTTTGAAATAAAAAGTTTTAAAACTAAAGAATTATTTTTAGATTTACAGCAATTCGACTATGAGTCTGCTCTATTTGTTTATTCAGAAACAGGTGTTGATAAGAATTTTAAACTTGCTTCTTCAAATATACCAAGAGTTTCAATTTTAAATCAAAAAGGAATTAACGTAAAAGACATAATCACTTTTGACAAAATTTTTATTGAGAAAAAATCAATAGATGAAATAACAAAGAGATTGTCATGAAAAAACACAATCAAAATATATCTCTTGAGAAAGCATATAATATCATAAAAAGACCATTAACTACTGAAAAATCAACAAATCTGCAACAATTCAACCAGTACTCTTTTATAGTATCAAAACAATCAAACACCAACGATATTAAGAAAGCTATTGAAATGATCTTTAAAGTAAAGGTTAATAAAGTTAATACTTCAGTACTTCGCGGAAAAGGTAAATCATTCAAAGGTCAATATGGTTTTAGAAAAGACACAAAAAGGGCAATTGTAACTTTAGTCGAAGGCAATACAATAGACTCATCACTGGAAATTAAATAATGCTTATTAAATTTAAACCAACAACACCTGGATTAAGGGGCACAGTTTTAGTTTCGAAAAAAAACTTATTTAAAGAAAAATCTCATAAAAAATTAACAAAAAAATTGCACTCAACTGGGGGTAGAAATAATCAAGGTAAGATTACATCTAGAAGAATGGGCGGCGGTGTAAAAAGAAAATACAGATTAATAGATTTTAAGAGATCAAAAAAAGATATTTTTGGAGAGGTTATTAGAAATGAATATGATCCAAACAGAACAGCATTTATTTCATTAATAAGATATGAAGATGGTGAATTAAGGTATATCATTTCACCAAAAAATATAAGTATTGGTGATAAAATTATATCTGGTGAAAATGTTGCAATACAAAATGGAAATTGCTTACCTATTAATAACATCCCAATCGGGACTAACATCCATAATATAGAATTAAAACCTGGATCTGGAGCACAACTAATAAGATCTGCAGGTTCTTCTGCGCAAATAGTTTCTAAAGAGCTACCATATGTACAAATAAAATTAAACTCAGGTGAAATCAGGCATATAAATAAAAATTGTAGCGCAACTATTGGAGAGGTATCAAATCCTGATCAAAAAAATATAAAATTAGGTAAGGCAGGAAGAAAGAGATATTTAGGTTTTAGGCCTAAAGTTAGAGGTGTTGTAATGAATCCAGTTGATCATCCGCATGGTGGGGGAGAAGGTCGTACATCCGGTGGAAGAAATCCTGTTACACCTTGGGGAGTATCAACTAAAGGTAAAAAGACAAGAAAAAATAAAAAAACAGATGTATTTATAATTAGAAGGAAGAAAAAATAATGACCAGATCAGTTTGGAAAGGACCATTTGTAGACATAACTCTTATGAAAAAAGCCCAAAAATTATCTCAATCAGGCAGAAAAGAGGTAATAAAAACATGGTCAAGAAGATCTACAATTCTTCCAGAGTTCGTTGGACTAACCTTCGGGGTTTACAATGGTCAAAAATTTGTTCCGGTAACAGTAAATGAGCAAATGGTTGGGCACAAACTTGGAGAATTCTCTCCAACTAGGACATTCAAGGGTCATACTGCTGCAGATAAGAAAGCGGATCAAAAATGAATGAAAATCTCGTAGCTGTTGCAAAAGATAACATGGTAAGAATTAGCCCGATTAAATTATCACTGCTAGTTAATAGTATAGTTAATATGAAAGTAAGTTCAGCTGTCAATCAATTACAGTTCTCACAAAAAAGAATTTCAAAGACAATATTAAAAGTATTAAATGCAGCTGTTGCAAATGCTGAAAATAACAAACAACTTGATATAGATAAACTGTTTGTAAAAGAGGCTTTTGTTGGAAAAAGTTTAAGGATGAAAAGATGGAGACCAAGAGCAAAAGGAAGAGCTGCATCCATAATTAAACCCTTTAGCAAAGTCACAATTGTTGTCGAAGAAAGAACAGTAAACAAAAAGGAAAAAGAATAATGGGACAAAAAGTTAATCCTCATGGAATTAGATTAGGCATTAATAAAACTTGGTCATCAAGATGGTTCTCTAAAAGTGAATATACTGAACTACTTCACCAAGATTTAAAAATTAAAAAATATATGCAAATGAAACTTAAAAACGCAAGTATATCCAAAATTAATATTGAAAGAGCAGCTAAAAAACTTAGACTATCTATATATAGTTCTAGACCTGGTATTATTATTGGAAAAAAAGGTGCTGATATTGAGACTTTAAAAAATGATCTTGCAAAGATGTCCAATCTTGAAGTTTTCCTAGACATAAAAGAAGTAAGAAAACCAGAAGTTGAAGCTAAACTTGTTGCCGAAAATATAGCTTCACAACTTGAAAAAAGAATTTCATTTAGAAGAGCTATGAAAAAAGCTGTACAATCAGCAATGAGGTTAGGCGCCAAAGGTGTCAAGGTTGTTTGCAGTGGAAGATTAGGGGGTGCTGAGATTGCAAGGACTGAGAAGTATCATGAAGGCAGCGTTCCACTCCATACCTTGAGAGGTGATATTGACTACTCAACTGCTGAAGCAGAAACTACTTACGGCATATGCGGTATTAAAGTTTGGATTAACAAAGGTGAAATTCTTCTTAAAGATCCATATGCAAGCGAAAAAAAACAAATAGATCAAGGTAGTGTTAGATAATGAACATGCTATCTCCAAAAAAAACTAAATACAGGAAACAATTTAAAGGTAGAATACACGGCAAATCTAAAGGTAATTATGCATTAAATTACGGTAGCTATGGATTAAAGGCGATGGAGCCAGAAAGAGTAACCTCAAGACAAATTGAGGCAGCCAGAAAAGCAATAACAAGATATCTGAAGAGAGCGGGAAGAATGTGGATTAGAATTTTTCCTGATGTGCCTGTTTCCAAAAAACCAGCTGAAGTTAGAATGGGTAAAGGAAAAGGTTCAATTGAGTTTTGGGCTTGTAGGGTCAAGCCAGGCAGAATTATGTTTGAAGTTGATGGTGTTAATATAGATGATGCAAAAAAAGCTATGACATTAGCTGCTGCAAAACTACCAATTAAATGCAAGTTTGTTGAAAGAAATGTATAATGAATAATAAATCAAAGCAAAATAATAATAAAATTAAAGAAGAAATTTTAAACTTAAAAAAATCAGTTCTAAATTTAAATTTTCAAAAATTTTCTGGACAACTTGAAAAGACAGCTGAAATAAAAAAAACTAGAAAACAAATTGCCAGGTTAATGACAAAAATATCTAAAGAAAATGGAGAAAATAATGCCTAAAAGAATATTGTCAGGTACGGTTGTATCTTCTAACTCTAGCAAAACGATTGTAGTCAATGTTACAAGGAGAATTAAGCACAAATTATATAAAAAAATAATAAGAAGAACCAAAAAATATCATGCTCATGATGAAAAAAACGAATTTAATATAGGCGATGTAGTCTCAATTATAGAATCAAAACCAATTTCGAAACTAAAAAAATGGATAGCTATTTCTAATGATGGAGAAAGTTCATGATACAAATGCAGTCAAAGCTTTTTGTTGCTGATAACTCAGGTGCCAGAAAAATTCAGTGTATTAAAGTATTAGGAGGTTCTAAAAGAAGATCAGCATCAATTGGAGATATAATTGTTGTGTCTATTAAAGATGCAATACCTAGAGCTAAAGTTAAAAAAGGTGATGTATATAAGGCAGTAGTAGTAAGAACATCCAAAGACTTTAAACGTTCAGATGGAACAGCAATAAGATTTGATAAAAATGCAGCTGTGCTTTTAGATAAACAAGAGGAGCCAATAGCTACTAGAATATTTGGCCCTGTGACCAGAGAACTTAGAAGTAAAAAATTCATGAAAATAATAAGTCTTGCTCCGGAGGTTCTATAATGATTAATAAATTAAAACTAAAAAAAGGCGATGAAGTTATTGTTCTATCAGGCAAAGATAAAGGGAAGAATGGAAAAATTGTAAAAATGATACCTAAAAAAATGAAAGCTGTTGTTGCAGATATTAATAAAGTTAAAAAAAACCAGAAACCTGACAATAATCAAGCCGGAGGAATTATTGAGAAAGATATGCCTGTGCATATTTCAAACCTTGCCTTCTATGATCCACTATCAAAAAAAGCAGTAAAAATTGGCTATAAAACTGAAAATGAAAAAAAAATTAGAATTAACAAACTATCAGGTAAGGAAATTTAATGACTAGACTTCTTAATCAATACAACAAAGATATTAAAAAAGATTTAAAATCAAAACTAAGTCTAGAAAATATTTATGAGGTTCCTAAGCTTAAAAAAATTATTTTAAATATGGGCGTTGGTGAGGGCAAGGAAGACTCCAAACTGATAGATAAAGCATTAGAAGATTTAACTCTTATCTCAGGACAAAAAGCAATAAAGACTAATTCAAAAAAAGCTATCTCAGGTTTTAAAATTAGAGCAGGTATGCCGCTTGGAGTTAAAGTAACACTAAGAAACAAAATGATGTATGAATTTCTTGATAGATTAGTAAATATTGCTATTCCAAGAATTCGTGATTTTAGGGGATTAAACGAAAAAAGTTTTGATGGAAATGGTAATTTCTCAATGGGAATTAAAGAACATGTTATATTTCCAGAAATAAACTTTGATAAGGTAGATAAAATTAGAGGTATGGATATTACAATATGTACTACAGCTAAAGACAATTATCAGGCAATGGAGCTTTTAAGAAGTTTTAATATGCCATTTAAAGAGAAGCATATTAATTAGGAGGAAAATGGCTAAGTTAAGTTCAGTTCAAAAAAATTTATTTAGAAAGAAATTAATTAAGAAATATAAATCTAAAAGAGAATTTTTGAAATCTCATATTAAAGATAAAAATATTACACTAGAAGAAAGAATTGTATTTCAAAATAAGTTAAATGATTTACCTCGAAATGGTTCTGCTATTAGACATAGAAACAGATGTGAAATTACTGGAAGACCTAGAGGAAACTATAGAAAATTTGGATTATCAAGAATTAAACTAAGAGAACTTTCAATGAATGGCGATTTGCCAGGAGTTGTAAAGTCTAGTTGGTAGGAGAATATTATGTCTTTTAATGATTCACTTTCGGATATGCTTGCAAGAATTAAAAATGCCCACCAAGCAAAAAAAGTATCTACTTTGTGTCTTAAATCTAAATTAAATATGAATGTTTTGACTGTTCTAAAAGATGAGGGTTACATTAGAGATTTTAATGATATAGAAGAAAGAAAAGGCGTAAGCACAATTAAAATAGATTTAAAATATTATAATGGCACACCTGTAATTAAAAAAATTAAAAGAATTTCTAAGCCAGGAATACGAAAATATTCTAAAATCAGTGAGCTTACCAGACCATACGGTGGATTAGGTATATCTATTCTTTCAACTCCAAAAGGGGTTATGTCCGATCACCAGGCAAAAAAAAATAATGTTGGTGGTGAAATCTTATGTGAGGTTTTTTAATGTCAAGATTAGCTAAATATCCTATAAAAATTAACAATGAAGTACAATGCACTTTTAACAATGGTGTGTTTACTGCAAAAGGTAAATTAGGTGAATCAGCAGTTAACATAAACAATAATTTCAAAATTAATATAACGGAAGATGAAGTAAAAGTTATCCCTGTTAAAGATAATTTAAAAGATCCAATTTGGGGCACTACAAGAGCAATAATATTCAATATAATCAATGGTGTTTCAAACGGTTTTAGTAAAACTTTAGAGCTAAATGGAACTGGCTATAGAGCAAGTGTATCTGGTTCTAAATTAAAACTTGAACTTGGTTATAGTCACGACATCAACTTTGATATCCCAATTGATGTAAAGATTGAATGCCCAAAGCAAAACATTATTAAATTAACAAGCATAAGTAAAGATAAGTTAGGAGCTGCTGCTGCTAAAATTAGGTCTTTTAGAAAACCAGAACCCTTTAAGGGTAAGGGTATAAAATATATTGATGAATATATTTTTAGAAAAGAAGGAAAAAAGAAGTAAACCATGAAAGAAAGACAACAAAAAATAAGATATAAGATAAAAAAAATATCTAAAAGAAAAAGATTAACTGTTTTCAGATCAAATAATCATTTATATGCACAAATTATAGATGATATTAATGGAGTTACTTTAGCAAGTTCTTCTTCACTAGAAAAAACAATAAAAGATCAAAAACTAACTAAAAAAGAATTAGCTGAACAAATTGGAAAAAATATTGCAAAAAAAATTATCTCTCAGGGTATAGACGAGGTTGTTTTTGACAGAGGAAAATATAAATATCATGGTTTAGTTAAAATTATTGCTGAATCAGCAAGATTAGAAGGTCTTAATTTTTAGAGGTAAATATGTTCGAAAATGATAAAAGTGAATTAACTGAACATTTAGTAACCATTAATAGAGTTGCTAAGGTTGTGAAAGGTGGAAGAAGATTTGGTTTTGCAGCAATTATGATAGTAGGTGATAATAAAGGTAAAGTCGGGATAGGAACAGGAAAAGCAAAAGAAGTTCCTGAAGCTGTAAGAAAAGCAACTGAAAATGCTAAAAGTAAAATGATAAGAGTTCATTTAAAAGATAACAGAACCATTCATCATGACACAATAGGACGCTTTGGAGCAGGAAAAGTAATTTTAAGATCCGCTGCACCTGGAACTGGAATTATTGCTGGTGGTCCAATGAGAGCTTTATTTGAATCACTTGGAATAAAAGATGTAGTTGCTAAATCTACTGGTACATCAAATCCACACAATATGTTAAAGGCAACACTTAATGCCTTCAAAATGTCAGAGTCACCTAAATCTGTAGCATCAAAAAGATCAAAAAAAATAAATGAAATTAATTATAATAAAAGTAGTTAAATATGAAAATTAATGAATTAAAATCTACTCTAACTTCTAGTAAAAAAACCAAAAGAAGAGGAAGAGGATCTGGCTCTGGTCTTGGAAAAACTGCTGGAAGAGGTGTGAAAGGTCAAAAATCAAGATCTGGAGTATCAATTAATGGTTTTGAAGGTGGCCAAATGCCAATTTATCGCCGTTTACCAAAAAAAGGATTTAAAAACCCTTTCAAAACAAAAATCCAAAAAATTAATTTTAAAATGATAAATAATATTATCGTTAAGTTTAAGCTCAATCCAAATGAAATAAATGAAAAAGAATTATTTAGTAAAAAAATTTTTAACAAATCTAAGGGTCGTTTAAAGTTACTTAATGTAGGTAAGTTAGAAAAACCAGCTAATATCGAAATTTCATATGCATCTAAGAAAGCAATTCAAACTCTGGAAAATCTAGGTGGAAAAATTAAATTAACCAATAAATAAATGGCTACAGCTGCAGACAGATTAGCAAATAATTTAAACTTTGGTGCTCTTGGTAAAGCTACAGAGCTGAGAAAAAGGTTATTATTTACCTTAGGCGCCCTAATAATATTTCGCTTGGGTACATTTCTGCCTATACCCGGTATTAATCCTTTAGCTTTACAGCAGTTTTTTGAGCAACAATCATCAGGTATCTTAGGAATATTTGATACATTCTCTGGGGGTGCCCTTGGAAGAATGGGTATTTTCGCGTTAGGAGTTATGCCTTACATTTCTTCATCAATTATTATGACTTTGATGCAATCAGCCATCCCATATCTTAAGTCTTTAAAAGAGCAAGGATCGAAAGGCAGAAAGCAACTATTACAATATACAAGATATGTAACTGTTCTTATTGCGGCTGTTCAAGGATATGGCGTTTCAATCGGATTAGAATCTATGCAGACTTCATATGGAAACATAGTTTTTGATCCTGGACTTTTTTTTAGACTTACGACTGTTATAACTTTAGTTGGGGGTACTATTTTTTTGATGTGGCTTGGTGAACAGATTACTTCAAGAGGAGTTGGTAATGGTATATCTCTAATAATTACTGCAGGTATTATAGCCAACTTACCAAGTGCATTTGTAAGCACACTTCAATTAGGTAGAACTGGAGAATTAAGTATTGCTTTTATACTTGGAATTTTAATAATTATACTCCTTCTAGTAATATTTATTGTATTTGTTGAAAAAGCTCAAAGAAGGCTACAAGTTCAATATCCAAAAAGACAAGTAGGTAATAAAGTTTATGGAGGTCAAAGTTCTCATTTACCGCTAAAAATTAATACAGCTGGAGTTATTCCTGTTATTTTTGCATCTTCAATTTTACTTCTTCCAAATACTATGTCTGGTTTTGGCGCAGGATCATCAAGCGATATATTTATATTAATTTCAAGTTATTTAGGAAGAGGACAACCTTTATATTTAGCATTATACGCTGCGATGATAATATTTTTTGGTTTTTTTTATACTTCAATCGTATTTAATCCTGATGAACAAGCTGAAAATCTTAGAAAGTATGGTGGCTTTATTCCTGGAATAAGACCTGGAGTAAATACAGCAAAATATATTGAGTTCGTTCTAGTAAGACTGACAACAATTGGTACAATTTATCTAACTTTTGTTGCACTATTGCCTGAGTTTCTTTTATCAAGAACATCTATACCATTCTATCTTGGTGGAACAGCATTATTAATTGTTGTTGTAGTTATGATTGACTTTATCACACAAGTACAGTCACATCTGTTTCAACATCAGTATGAGGGGTTACTTAAGAAAACTAAGTTAAAAGGTAGAAGATAAATTGAGTAACATTATTTTTTTTGGACCTCCTGGCGCAGGAAAAGGTACTCAAGCAAAAATAATTTCAGCTTATTTAAATATCTCCCACCTTTCTACAGGTGATATTTTAAGAAAAAAATTATTAGATAAAGATACTTTAGCTAAAGAATTAAAAATAATAATGTCCTCTGGTAATCTAGTATCCGATGAAATTTTGAATAAGATTGTTTCTTCAAGATTAAATAGTGAAACAAATAATGGATTTATTTTAGACGGCTATCCTAGGACTTTGAAACAATCTAAATTTTTAAATCAATATCTTTTAGAAACATCAAACCAAATAAATTTTGTATTTAATATTCAAATAAATTTTGACACCTTAAAGGACAGAATATTAAAAAGATCTTCAGAAGAAAGTCGAGATGACGATAATATTGATGTTATAGAAACAAGATATAACAAATACTTACACTCAACTCAACAGGTATCAAATTTTTATATGGAAAAATATTCTAGTATTTATCACGAAATAGACGGATCATTACAAATTCAAGAAATAACTGAAAAAATTAAACAAATTTTAAAAAAAACATGAAAAACCGCCAAATTTTAAGATATCTTTCCTTGACTACCAGCGCAATTATCATGTATTCACCCTCATTCATTTTTTTTGGAAATTCATATGGCTAGAATATCAGGTGTTAATATCCCTACTAATAAAAAAGTAAACATAGCACTTACTTACATATTTGGTATAGGAAAAAAATTCGCTTTAGACATATGCAAAAATGCCTCAATAGATATTTCTAAACGAGTAAGTGAATTGAATGAAGATGAAATAAATAAAATTAGAGATCTTATAGATAAAGACTTTTCTGTTGAAGGTGATTTGAGAAGAAAAATTTCTTTAGACATTAAAAGATTAAATGATTTAGGTTGTTATAGAGGTCTTAGGCACAGAAAAAAATTACCAGTTCGAGGTCAAAGAACTCACACTAATGCAAGAACAAGAAAAGGTAAAGCAGTTGCAATAGCTGGAAAGAAAAAAGTTACAAAAGGATAAAATGGCTGAAAAAAAGAAATCAAAATCCAAAAAAAAAATATCATCTGGTGTTGCTCATATTGTTTCATCTTTTAATAATACAATCATTACGATAACAGATGAAAATGGTAACGCACTGGCTTGGTCATCTTCTGGTCACAAGGGTTTTAAGGGATCTAGAAAATCTACACCTTATGCAGCTCAAATAGCAGCTGAGGATGTAGGTAACAAAGCTAAAGAGTATGGTTTAAAAAATTTAAAAGTTGAGGTTTCTGGACCTGGTTCTGGCAGAGAGTCAGCACTTAGATCATTGCAATCTATTGGTTATGTAATTACTTCTATAAAAGACGTTACTCCAATACCTCACAATGGTTGTCGACCAAGAAAAAGAAGAAGAGTTTAAGAAAAGGAGCATTTAAGTGTTACAAAAAAACTGGAGTGAATTAATTAAACCTACAAAGATGGAAGTCAATGTAGAAGAAAGTAATGGTAAAATTGGAAAACTAATTGCGGAACCACTAGAGCGTGGTTTTGGTTTAACTTTAGGAAATTCAATACGAAGGATTCTTTTATCTTCTTTACAGGGAGCAGCTATCACATCAGTTAAGATTAAAGGGGTTGTGCACGAATTTTCTACTATTCAAGGTGTTAAAGAAGATCTTACAGATATATTATTAAATTTAAAATCTATTTCAGTAAAAGTTCATTCTCCAGGTTTAAAAAAAATGTATTTAAAATCTACTGGTTCTGGTGAGTTAAGAGCAGGTAACTTTGAAACCGACTCCGAGACAGAAATAATGAATCCTGATCAATTAATAATGACACTAGATTCAAATGCAGATGTTGAAATTGAAGCTAATGTTGAAACTGGCAAAGGTTATGTCTCTGCTGAAGTTGCAGAGGATGAAAACAAAGTTATTGGAGAAATTAAATTAGATGCCATGTTTAGCCCTGTTGTCAAAGCTTCATACAAGGTTGAAAATAGTAGAGTTGGTCAGGTAACAGATTTTGATAAATTAGTTTTTGAAGTTGAAACAAACGGAGCTATTACTCCAGATGATGCGATCGCCTTAGCTGCTAGAATTCTGCAAGATCAACTTCAGCCGTTTATAAATTTTGATGAACCAGAGGTGTTGCCAGATCAATCTTCAGTCGATTCTTTATCTTTTAATTCTAATTTACTTAAAAAGGTTGAAGAACTAGAATTATCAGTTAGATCTGCTAATTGTCTTAAAAATGATAACATAATCTATATAGGGGATTTAGTCCAAAAGTCAGAGTCTGAAATGTTGAGAACTCCAAATTTTGGAAGAAAATCTTTGAATGAGATTAAAGAAGTTTTACAGCAAATGGAGTTAAATTTAGGTATGTCAGTACCTGATTGGCCTCCTGAAAACATTGATGAGCTTGCAAAAAAATATGAGGATCCTTTCAATAAATAGTTAGCTATATGAAACATAATATTAGAAATAAAAAACTAAATAAAACATCCTCTCATAGAAAGGCAATGTTTATGAACATGTCCAATGCCTTTATAAAGCATGAACAAATAACCACTACTCTAGCTAAGGCAAAAGAATTAAGAAGATTCGTAGAAAAAATAGTAACATTAGGTAAAAAGGGGGATCTATTATCAAGAAGAAAAGCAATTTCTATTTTACAAGATCAAAAAACATCAAAAAAAGTTTTTGATGTGCTTTCTGATAGATATAAAAAGAGAAGTGGTGGATACACTCGTATTATCAAACTTGGAAACAGATTTGGTGATAATGCACCTACAGCGGTAATAGAATTTGTTGACAGAGATGAAAACGCGAAAGGACAAGACAGCGGTCCTGTTATTGAAAAAAAATCTACTGAAGAAGTAGAACCACAACCTCAAATTTAAAAAGTATTGTTTAATATATTGCTTTTGGCAACCGGT
>MDTB01219452.1_pt1 | contig 20028 bp, 13 predicted proteins | sample 811161 | NCBI WGS metagenome assembly MDTB01 (sample SAMN05326650, study PRJNA326480) | marine metagenome | isolation source: seawater | place: Mediterranean Sea | collected 2009 | reverse complement strand
CCCAAACCATTGGTTCAGGCCCTGTGGCCATCGCCAACCCCGATTTGAAGTGGGAGACCGGTGAGCAAATCAACGTGGGTCTTGACGCCGACTTTTTGGACGGCCGTTGGAACGTGATTTTTGACATCTACGAGAAGAACACCCTCGACATGTTGGCCTACGTGCCCAACCCCGGTACGGCAGGTCTCGAGCCCGGTCCTTCAAACGTCGCTTCCGCCCGCAACCGTGGCGCGGAATTGGCAATCGGATACCAGGGCGGCGAAGACGACTTCACGTACAACTTGAACGCGAACATTTCCATGTACCGCAACGAGGTCACCGACCTGGGAGCCCCGGTGGACAGCTTGAACCAGCCGATCTTCACGGGCAACGTGTTTGGCTCAGGTGATTTCGTGGCCATCACCGACATCGGGTTGCCCATCGCGACCTTCTGGGGCTTTGAGACCGCTGGCATTTACCAAACGGATGAAGAGGCCATGGCCGACACCGCCCAGGCAAATGCCGTGGCGGGTGACGTGATTTTCGTAGACCAAAACGGCGACGGCGTCATCAACAACGAGGACAAAGTGGTCATCGGCAACCCTCACCCAGCCTTCACCTACGGGTTCACGGCAGGGGCGAAGTACAAGAACTTCGATTTCAACTTGTTCTTGCAGGGCAGCCACGGCAACGACATCTACAAAGGGATGTTCCGTTACGACCTCAACACCACCAACTTGCCGATCTCTGCATTGGACCGTTGGACGGGGGAGGGCACCTCGTACAACACCCCGCGTGTCACGCACGCTGACTTGAACCAAAACAACCGCGTGTCCGACCGCTTCATCGAAGATGGCTCGTACTTGCGCATCAAGTCCTTGATGGTGGGATACACCCTGCCGTCGAACACCTTGGAGCGCTTGGGGATATCCAAGTTCCGCGTGTACGCCAGTGCGAACAACCTGTTCACCTTCACGCCTTACTCTGGGCTCGACCCAGAAATTGGCACACGCGGCACGCTTGAAATCGGCATCGACCGTGGTTTCTACCCATCTCCCCGGATTTACAACCTGGGCATCAACGTGACATTCTGATGAACCAAAAAGCTACCTCCCTCTCTTGGTTGGGCGCGTTGGCCGCGATGGTCGTCGTGCTTGCATCTACTGGATGCTCCAAGGATTTTTTGAACCGCGACCCCTACATCGGGAGCTCGGCGGGCAATTTTTACCAGACCGCCGACGACGCAGAAGCCGCGACCATCGCGTGCTATGCGCCGCTTCAGGTGGAGATTTCGGACGGAGCCCACTTTCGGTGGTACTTCGGCGACATCGTGAGCGACGACGCCGACAAGGGTGGATCGGGCGACACGGACGAGCCAGATTTGCTTGAGTTCGAGAACTTCTTTGGCGACCCCTCCAGCGGCATCGTGCTCGGCGAGTGGAAGACTGCGTACAAGGGCATCACGTACTGCAACATTGCGTTGCAGAACATTCCAGACATCGAGATGGACGAGTTCGTCAAGCTCGCCTACCTCGGCGAGGCCAAGTTCTTGCGCGCCTACTGGTATTTCAACCTCGTGACCACGTTTGGCGGCGTGCCACTCGTGACGGCTCCTTTGGCGCCTTCAGAGTACGCCCAGCCACGCGCCACGGCAGAAGAAGTGTGGACCCAAATCGTGGCAGATCTCGAATACGCAGCCGCCAACCTTCCTGAGAAAAGCGCCTACAGCGTGTCCGCCACCGGACGCGCCACACGCGGAGCGGCCAACGCGTTGCTCGCCAAGGTACACCTGTACCAAGGCAACTGGTCGGAGTGCCGTGCGCGCTGTGAAGAGGTTGTGGGTTCAGGAGAGTACTTCTTGGACCCTGACTACGGCAGCATTTTTTCCGAAGCAGGTGAAAACGGCCCTGGCAGCATTTGGGAGATTCAGTACGCGAACAATTCTGGCGGAAACTGGGGCGCCCAATTCTGGAGCGAAGGAACGTACACCAACGCGTTTCAACGTGCCCGCGGGACCTTCGCCGGCTACGGATTCAACCTGCCTACCCAAGACTTCGTGGACGAGTTCGAAGTGTGGGAGGTGCAGCAAGGAGAGAATGTGTCTGAATTGGTGGACCCTCGTTTGGGTTACACCGTCTATCAATTGGGCGACAACGCCTCCGATTGGGGGCAACTCACCGAAGATGCCACAGGCATGCAGAGCCAATACTTTCCTCGGAAGTACTTTAGCCCTGCAGCCGAGCTTGCTCCCTTCGGGGACCCCAACCCCAACGGAGGGTCCAACGACCGTGTCATTCGGTTGGCCGACGTCTTGTTGATGCACGCCGAGTCGTGCAACCAACTCGCCGACGACGTGACAGCGCTGGCCTCCTTGAACATGGTCCGCGCCCGCGCAGGTGTGCCTCTCGTGGAGGACGGCTCGGTGTCCGGACCCTCGCTTTTGGATGCGATTTACCACGAACGTCGCGTTGAACTTGGCTTGGAGGGCCACCGTTTCTTTGACCTTGTCCGTCAAGGCCGCGCCGCGGAAGTCCTGGACGGCTTCATTCCTGGGAAGAGCGAATTGTTCCCGATTCCCACTGCTGAAATCACTTTGTCCAACGGGGCCTTGACCCAAAACCCTGGATACGAATGAACTTGAAGAACATCTCCCTGGTCGCCGGGGCCGCCTTGTTGATGGCGGCTGTGGGATGCGACCCCTATGTGGAAACAAGCCCAGGTCTGCCTGCGCCTCCCTCTGCCGAAGTGCAGTGGTACTTCTTGCCCGACACTGTGGACGGCGTCATCGGCATCGACTCCAACCGCGTGGTGGTGGAGGCCGAGACCAGCGACGACGTGTTCATCCACTTGTGGGACTTCGGAAACGGTCAAATCAGCAACGACCCTGTGGAAACGATGGTGTACTACGTCGAGGGCACGTACGGCATCTCCTACCAAGGTCACGCCGAAGGTGGCATGGCGTACTTCGCCGACAGTGTGAACATTGAGAAGACGCTTGAGCTTCCTTGCGAAGGGACGTTGGCGCTCCTGACAGGATGCGACAACCCCAAGACGTGGAAGTTTGCTTCAGACGCGGGTGCCATTGCCATTGGACCCGAACCTGGATCCACAGAATGGTTTGCCTCGCCTGCGGGTGGGTTGGTCGATTTCCAATACGATGACAGGTGGAGCTTGACCGAGGCTGGGGAGTTCATCTACAACAACAACGGCGGATCGATGAATCCCTTTGATGGATACATCGAGACCTTGATGACCGTGCAACCTTCCACATACATGTTGGAATTGGAGGCCGGTCCGAATGGAGAGGACTTGTTCACCGTGGGCGGCTTGACCACTGAAGTTTCTGAGATCTGCGGTTGGATGGGGGTGTGGGACTCTGGCCCGACGTACACCATCACAGAGATCACGGAGGATCGATTGGTGTTGAGTGCCTTGCAGCAAGGTGGCGATTGCGTCAACCCTGTGGGCAGTGGATACTTCACGTTGATTTTCGCGGCAGAATGACATCGTCCAAGCGATTGAACGCGTGGCTGGGTGGATTCGGATTCGCCTTGTTGGCTGTGGGGTGCTCCGATTGCGGAGGTCCCACGGAGCCTGTCAATGCGGAAATTCAATTCGTGGCCGACCGCACGTTGTTGGAGAACTCCTTCAACAGCACCTTCCGATTCGAGGTCCGGTTGGACGCCACGTACGAGGAAGAAGTCACTGTGGATTTCGAAACGTTGGAAGGGACGGCCAAAGCTGGGGAGGACTACCTCAGCCAGGCCGGCACTTTGGTGTTTGCGCCAGGGGAACTCATCCAGCAGATTGAAGTGCCCATTGTCATTGACGAAGGTCTCGAGCCTGACGAACATTTCACGATCGAATTGAGCAACCCAGTCAACGGGTACTTAAAGGGCAACCAACAAGTCGCCACAGGCACGATTCTCAACGACGACACGGAGTTGGACATCACCCTGCCAGACGGTGGGTACGATACGCCACACTCTCCAAGCAATCCGCCCGAAGGCATGACCTTGGTGTGGTCGGACGAGTTCGACGGCGCAGACATTGACCTGAGCAACTGGACCCACGAATTGGGTGCAGGAGGCTGGGGCAACAATGAGTCCCAGGCCTACACGGCAGATCCTGCCAACTCCTTTGTGGAAGACGGCAACCTGTTCGTCGTGGCGTTGCAAGACGGGGCAGGCTACACGTCGGCCCGCATGGTGACCCGGGACAAGCAAGAGTTCGCTTTTGGCCGAATCGACATTCGTGCGGTGTTGCCTTATGGCCAAGGACTCTGGCCCGCCCTTTGGATGCTCGGTGCCAACCACACCCAAGTGGGTTGGCCTGATTGCGGTGAAATTGACATCATGGAGCTCTTGGGCCACCAGCCCAATTACGTGCACGGTACTGCGCACTGGGGAGAAATGATTGGCGGCGGGCACCCCAACCTTGGGGCCGTGACCTATTCGCAGTTCCCCACCACCTTTGCGGAGGAGTACCATGTGTTTTCCTTGGATTGGCGCCCCGACACCATGACGTGGTTGATGAACGACGAGCCGTACTTCCAGCTGACCACCGCGGACCACGTGGAAAACAGCGGGTACGACACGCCATTCAACGACCCGTTCTTCTTCATTTTGAACATCGCCGTGGGCGGCAACTGGCCGGGATACCCCGACGAGTCGACGCTGTTCCCGCAATTCATGGCCATCGATTACGTGCGCGTGTACCAAGAATGAGCCCCTACCTTCAGCGTCGATGAACGTGCAGATCACCTTTGCGCAATACGATGCGTTGTTTGGGGATGACCCGGGGACTTACCTGGAATTTTTGACCAAACTTGAAGCATCTCTGTGGTTGGCCAAGCGCCGCCTCGGAGATGCTTTGTTGTTGGAAGACGAGGAGGTGGTGTCGGACGTGAGGCACGCCCTGAAGCCCACCCTTCAAATGCTCGGCGCCTCCCCGTTGGTCGACCTGTTGTTCTCGCCAATGAAGCCGGGCTCGGAGGCAGATGTCAAATCGCAAATTGACCAGGTCATGGACCTCGTTCTCGCCGCCGTGGAAGCAAGGAAAATCAACGTTCCATGAGCCAGGATGAACGGCTTCTGGAGCGCCTTCGCCAGCACTGCCTGTCGAAGCCAGGAACCACAGAGGAAATGCCGTTCGACGGCCGCACCGTGGTCTTCAAAGTGGGGGGCAAACTGTTTTGTCTCCTGGATGCGTTTGAATTTTCAGGGTGTGGCATGAAATGCGACCCTGAGCGCATTCCCGAGTTGCGCGCATCATATGAGGGCATCACCACAGGCCCCTACTTGAATGCCAAGCATTGGAACAGCGTGCATCCAGAGCCATTTGGCGACGTGCCGTGGTCCATGTTCCTCGAACTTGTGGACCACAGCTACGCGTTGGTGTGGAAGGGGTTGACACGCAAGGTGAAAGAAGCCATCGAGGAAACGCAAACGCGTTAACTTCGTGGCCAAACGATTAACTCCATTTCCATGAAAACATTTGACTTTAATGCGTTGGTGCTGTGCTTGTTTGGCGCGGCCATCTTTGGTTTTGCTGTTCAATCTCAGGCCCAGTGCTCTGAGATCTTCATCTCTGAATACATCGAAGGTTGGAGCAACAACAAAGCCCTGGAGCTGTACAACCCCACCAATGCCGCTGTGGATTTGAGCGACTACCGATTGGAGCGTTACTCCAACGGGGCGACCGCCGCACAGGACAACCAAAAGGTGGACCTTTCCGGCACGTTGGCCGCCAACAGCGTTGTCGTGGTGGTGCTCGACAAGCAAGACCCTGACGGGGTGGATTTTGAAGCGCCCGTGTGGGATGAACTTGCGGAAGCGGCCGATTTGTGGGTGTGCCCCGTGTACGAGGAGAACAACACGATGTACTTCAACGGCAACGATGCCATGGTGCTTCGCAAGATTTCCACCAACGCCGTGATCGACATCTTCGGCAAGATTGGGGAAGATCCTGGCACGACCGGCTGGGCTGAGATGACCCAAAACCACACCCTGGTGCGCAAAACCGGAGTGACCGCGGGCGACGTGGACGCCCTGGACGATTTCTTGGTGGTGGACGAGTGGGACGGCTTGATGTGGTCCAGCGACTCGTTGAATTACACCTTGGACAGCGTGTTTTTGAACCTCGGATCACACACGTGCGACTGCGGCACCACCCAGGTGCTCGAAGCCGCACGCACTGCGTCGTTCGACGTGTTCCCCAATCCAGCCACGGGCGACGTGGTGTGGGTGAAAGGCGAGCAGGCCATCCGCGAGGTGGTGTTGCACAACCTGGCTGGCCAGCAAATCGGCCGCCAAGCTGTGAATGGCCGCCGCATGGTGGAGCTCTCCTTGTCTGCAGCCCCTTCGGGCATGTACCTCATGGAGGTGCACTTTGTGAACGGCGCCCGCGCGACCCGTCGCGTGGTTCGCAAGTGAGTTGCAACCAGATGAAGTCGCTGAAGCATTGGGGCCTGGCCCTGGTGGCCCTGTGTATGGGCGTGACCTCCCATGCGCAGTTGTGCACGGTGAATGGGGTGGTGGAGGATGCGCTGACTGGCGATCCTCTGATTGGAGCATACGTGAAGTCAGGCAACGCCGTGGTCGCCACGGATTACGATGGGGTGTTCACGATGGCGGTTCCCAAGAGGGAAGCCTTGATCGAAGTGTCGTACATCGGCTACGAAAGCCAATCCCGTCAGGTCACTTGCGAGGGCGCGGGGACCTCGGTGCGTTTCCGCATGGAGACCTTGATCATGAAAGAGGCCGTGGTCTCGGCCGACGTGGTCATTTCGCGCAAAACGCCTGTGGCCTTCACGAACGTGTTGCCGGCCCAGATTCAGGAGGAACTCGCGGGACGTGACCTTCCCTTGGTGTTGAACACGACTCCAGGGGTGTACGCGACCCAACAGGGGGGAGGAGATGGCGACGCGCGTGTGACCATCCGCGGCTTTGACCAAACCAACCTCGCGGTCATGGTGGACGGCGTGCCCATGAACGACATGGAGAACGGCTGGGTGTACTGGAGCAACTGGGCAGGGTTGGACTTGGTGGTTCGCACCACGCAAGTGCAACGTGGCTTGGGCGCCAGCAAGCTGGCCATTCCCTCTGTGGGGGGCACCATCAACATCCTGACTGGGGGAGACGAGTCGGCCAACGGCTCCATCAACTACCAATCAGAAATCGGATCCTACGGCTATTTCCGCAACAGTTTGAGCGGCGTTTTCGGAAACCAAGACAAAGGCTTTTTGCACTTTGTGGGGTCGTACAAGTCCAACCAAGGCTTCGCAGACGGCTTGGAGTCGGAGGCCTACGCCTACTACTTGAAGGGCCGCAAGACGGTGGGTAACCACAACTTGAGTTTCACCACGTTCGGCGCTCCCCAACGCCACGGCCAGCGGTCTTACCAAATGCAGGTCTACGAGTACGACGAGTCCCTTGCCCAGGAGCTCACGGACCAGGCGGGTCAAGCGGAGTTGCAAGGCGTCGTGGATGGGTTGAGCGAAACGTCCATTTTGAACGGCGGCCGGGGCTTCAACGAGTTCATGGTGAACTACGATGAGGTCTACTACAACTACAACGAGGAGACGGGGCAAGTGGACACCACCTACGGCGCAGTTCGTCGGTACAACCCACGCCAAAACCAATACTTCAAGCCCATCGTCACGGTCCGTGATGTGTGGAGCTTGTCTGACAAGTCCACATTGACGACCACGGCTTACGCCAGTTTCGGGAGCGGGGGTGGAGAGGCGTTGGCCAGCACGCCAGGCACGCGACTTGAGGACGGCACAATCGACATGCAGGGCACGTGGAATTCGCACCAACTCTTTGAGTTCGGCCCCAACGGCTTGAACGTGGACGAGAACGGCGAGCGGAAGGGGGCCAACTTCATCCGCATCGCGCACAACGATCACCGTTGGTTTGGGGCGCTGTCCAATTTCAACAGCGCTTTGAACGACGAATGGACGTTGAGTGCGGGGGTGGACGCGCGTCATTACACCGGGAGCCACTACCGGACGATTGGAGACATGTTTGGGGCCGATTACTACGATGCGCCAGATGACCGTCGCGACCAGAATTCCGACTTTGACGCGCCCCTCCGGACTGGCGACAAGTACTACTACCACGACGACGGTCAGGTCGCTTGGGGTGGGTCGTATTTCCAACTCGAATTGGACAAGTACAACTACTCGGCGTTTGTGAACGTGTCGGGCGCCCAGAGCTGGTACCGCGCCATCGACTATTTCCGACCCAACGTGGTGACCCTGAACGACACGACGTACGAGGTTCGCTCCACCGACGAGTACCGCATGCTCGGCGAGACGGAGTGGCAAACCGACACGACTTTCCTCACGGCAAACCACCAAGGGTTGGCCAACTACACCACGGACTGGGAGCGCTTGAACAGCGCCACCATCAAGGCGGGCGGCAACTACAACTTCAACGAATGGGTGAACGCCTACACCAACGTGGGGTATTTGAACCGGGCGCCCTTGTTCAACTCAGTGTTTGACATCAACAACAACGTGCTTGAGGGTTACGAGAACCAATACGTCAAAGCCGTCGAGGCTGGTGTGAAGTTCTCCAAGGGCAAGTTTGCCGCGAATGTGAACGCCTATCGCACAGGTTGGGAAAACAAGCCTGTGAACCGGTTTTACGGCGTGTCTGGGTTGTGGAACGACCCCACGTTGTCTGTCTACGCAGACACCAGCACCGTGGCGGGGCGTGAAGCCATGATTGCCTTGGCCGAAAGCAACGCCAGCGCCGAGGAATGGAACGCCGTGGCCTTGTCGGTGATCGACGACGTGGATCGGAATTTGGGCTACAACCTCTTGAATGCCGATGCGGTGCACTCCGGCATTGAGTGGGACTTTGCGTACGACCCCACAGCGAAATTCAATGTGCAAGGGGTCGTCTCCGCGGGCAACTGGCGGTGGACAAGCAACGAGCGCGTGGACTTGGTCAACCGCACGACCAATGCGTTTGTGAGGCGTGTGGCGGACCAAAGCATCGCCGACACCTTGGTGAACCTGGACGGGGTGAAGGTCGGGGACGCTGCCCAGCGGCAAATCTCCCTGGCGGCAAGCTACCGGCCCAAACGAGGCACGTACTTCTCGATTCGCAACACCTTGTTTTGGCAGCACTACGCCCGCTTCTCGCCGGGCGATGTCATCACCGAAGGCGAGCCCAAGGATGTGTGGGTCACCCCAGGTTACGCCCTGTTGAACTTCAACGCAGGGACGTCGTTTGACGTGTCGGACAATGCGCTGTTGCGGTTGCGCTTGAGCGTGACCAACGCGCTGGACGTCCTCTACGTGTCTGACGCGACGAACAACTCCCAATACGCCCCCAACCCCTATGGATTGGAAGGCGGAAGTGGAAGGGCAGAGGTCTTTGTGGGCCCTCCCCGAATGGTGCGGTTGAGTGCCGTGCTCGAATTGAAAGGACTGCAGAACAGAACTCCCAAGCAATGAATTTGAAACTGACCTTGGCCCTTGCGGCCTCCTTCGTCACCTTCACTTCGGTGGCGCAAGAGAACATTCTCGACATGCGCGAGAACTACAACATCGGACAAACCGTGACAGTGACGGGTGTGGTGACGAGCGACGACAACCTCGGCTCGGTGCGCTACTTGCAAGACGCCACGGCGGGCATCGCCCTCTACCCAGGCCAGGACTGGTCTGCGTGGGACGCGACCCCGCAGATTGGCGACAGCTTGAGCGTGACCGGTGAAATCACCGAGTACAATGGGTTGTTGGAAGTGGGACCCAATCTCACAGCCGTGGAATTTTTTGGCGCGGGTACGGTTCCTGAGCCGTTGGAAATCACCCCTGCAGACATGGGCGAGAACCTGGAAGGACAACTCGTTCGTGTGAACGGCGCGACGTTTCCTTTGGCAGGTACGTTCATCACAGGCAACAGCACCTACGACTTCACCGCCTCCGGTGAGACCGGCGTCATTTACGTGCGCACCAGCAACAGTTTGGTGGGCGAGGAGTTGACGGGCTGTGAGGTGGACATGTTGGGCATCGTGTCCCAGTTTTCGTTCGACGGATTTGGCGGCTACCAGTTGCTTCCACGCGGCCCTGTAGACTTGATTCCCGCTTCTGCCTTGTGCTACACCTCTCCGGTGTCCCAAACCAATCTGGCCACGACCAGTTTCACCTTGTCTTGGACCACGGATTTGGCGTGCAATGGAACAGTCGAATACGGTTTGACCGAAGCATTGGGCTCGACGGCAAGTGCACTTGCAGACAACACCCCGAGCCATTTTGTCAACCTGGAGGGCTTGGAACCAGGCACCATTTACTTCGCCAGAGCAGTGTCCACGTTGGAGGATGGCTCTTCAGCCGTGTCCACCATTCGTCCTTACGCGACGGTGTCGCAAAGCTCAGGAGACATTCACGTGTACTTCAACGGGCCGGTGGACCACAGCGTGGCTACGGACGAATTGGCTCTTTCCCTTGGCACGGACATGAATGACACCGTGGCAGCGTGGATCATGAGCGCGCAACACACGTTGGATGTGGCTGCTTACAATTTGAACGACCAGACCGTAGAAGATGCTGTGAATGCTGCCGCGGCCAATGGCGTTCAGATTCGTTGGATTTATGAAGGTCAAAACGCCAACATCGGTCTCAACAGCCTCGACGCATCTGTGGTCACCCACCCCCGCACCGACGGCGAAGGCAGCGGCATGCACAACAAGTTCATCGTCGGCGACGCCGACCACGCAGACAAGGCTTTTGTGTTGACAGGTTCCACCAACCTCACGACCGGCCAGCTGGTGAGTGACTTGAACAACGTCATCGTGTTGGAGGACCAAAGTTTGGCCAGAGCGTACGAGCTCGAGTTCGAGGAGATGTGGGGAGCCGAGGGCATGGAGCCCAACGCGGCCAACGCCAAGTTTGGCCCAGACAAAACGTGGAACACCCCGGTCGACTTCCTCGTGGGGGGCAGCCCTGTGGAGTTGTACTTCTCCCCGACGGACGGAACCAATGCGGCCATCCTTGCCGAGATCGAAGCGGCCAATGCGAATTTGGAATTCGCACTTTTAACTTTGACCCGGGATGACCTTGGCAACGCCATTGTAGAGCTCAACCAGAGCTTTTTTGTCAGCCCCATCGGGGTCATTGAGCAGGTGAACACCACCGGCAGTGAATTTGACAATTTGATCAGCAACGGCGTGCAGGCATATGCGCACGATTTGAGCGGCGACTGCCACCACAAGTACGCGATTGTGGACCACAGCGAGGTGGGGTCGGATCCGCTTGTAATCACGGGCTCCCACAATTGGTCTTCCAGCGCGGAAAACGTCAACGACGAGAACACCTTGTTCGTCCACGATGCGCGCGTGGCCAACCTGTACCACCAAGAGTTCCGCGCCATCGTCAACGCGGTGACAGGCAACGTGGACGGCTTGCCTGATTTGGACGAGCCCACTTGGAGCCTCATGCCCAACCCTGCCCGTGAGCAGGCTTGGTTGCAAGGTGTGCAGGCCACGGATGTGGTCCGTGTTTTGGACGCGGGTGGCCGCGTTGTGGACGTCGAGCAGGTCCGCCAAGGCGGCGCAGTTCAGCTTGAGCTTGGGCGTCTGACAATTGGCATGTACCTCTTGTCGGTGACGTCGTCCAACGGCGTGACGACGTCTGGCCGTCTGGCTGTGCAGTAAGGCACCGACAACGTCAAACTTGAACCCCTGGATCTTGTGGTGTACATTCATCCCATGGCCCAGGGGTTGTCACAACAATGGGAGACTTACGAGTCTCATCACCACCAAACGTGGGAAAAGCTGTACAGCCGTCAGAGGAAGAACCTCAAGGGCAAGGCTTCGGACCTTTTTTTGACTTGCTTGGGCAAGATGCAGGATTCACTGACTTCCAACCTTGTGCCTCGTGTGGATGCCATGGAAGAAGAGCTCCACGCCGCCACAGGGTGGCGACTGAAGGTGGTCCCAGGCTTGATTCCAGTTCAGGATTTTTTCGAGTTGTTGGCGGCCAAGAGATTTTGCACCTCCACTTGGGTTAGACAACCACACCAGCTCGATTACATCGAGGAGCCAGACATGTTTCATGACACGTTTGGCCACATCCCTCCGTTGCTGAACCGAGATTTTGCAGCCTTCATGAACAGGTTTGGTGAGATTGGAGTGGCTTTGCTCCGAGCGGGCCACGACGACGCTGTGTTGGGGCTTCAAAGGCTTTATTGGTACGTGGTCGAATTTGGTTTTTTGAAGAATCCCGAAGGGGAGGCCAAGGTGTTCGGGGCAGGCATCATGTCCAGTTTTGGAGAGACCGAGCACGCCTGGTCGCGGCGATTCACATTGAAGCAATTCGAACTGAGTCGGGTCATGGAGACCTCGTTTCGCACCGATGAAATTCAGCAAGAATATTTTGTCCTGAACGACCTGGTGCAGTTGCGACTGGAGTTGAACGGGTGGTTTGATCAATTCGACCTCTCCCATGGCTAAGTGGGCCCTTCTGTTCCTGCATCTTTGCTTCGCTTCTGCGGTCTTTGCCCAATGCGATGGCCAACGCTACCGCTACCGCATCTTCGACGAAGTGGAGGTGATCAGCGACGTGCTGTACGGCAGCAACATCGGGGCGTCGGGCGTAAATGAAGAGCTCTTCATGGACGTGTACCGCCCCGCAGGAGACACGCACACGAGCCGCCCTGTGGTTGTGCTCGCACACGGCGGATTCTTTCTAGCAGGCAGCAAGGAAGGGACTGACGTGGTGCCCCTTTGCGAGGACTTGGCCCGGATGGGGTATGTCGCCGTGTCCATTTCGTACCGCCTCGGCATCGACGATTTGCTGAGCCTGGAGGTGTCCCTGTTGGAAGCGGTGATGCGGGGCGTGCAAGACGCCAAGGGCGCCATCCGGCATTTGCGAAAATCCCATGCCGAGGAAGGCAATCCATGGGGCATCGACCCGAGCCGCGTGGTGCTGGGTGGGTCTTCGGCTGGGGCATTCATCGCCCTGCACTCGGCGTACATCGACGACTTGGACGAGGTGCCCGACGCCATTGACTTGAACCAGCCTGGACTCCAGGGAGGATTGGAAGGGCTGTCCGGCAGTCCTGGGTATTCCTCAGAGGTGTTGTCCATTGTCAACCTCTGCGGTGCCATGGGCGATGAGGGATGGATGGAGGTGGGAGATGCCCCCGTGGTGAGTGTCCATGGCACGGCCGACGAGACGGTGCCCTTTGGGACGGGTTTTGTCCAGCTGCTGGGGTTTTCCGTGAGCCAGGTGGACGGATCGTGGCCAGTGCATTTGCAAGCTGAATCGCTTGGTCTGGACCATGCCATCACGCTTTTGGAAGGTGAGGGTCACGTGCCCCACATGTCCGACGCCGGTGCCTACGACGTCACGTGCGCAGCGGTCACGTCGTTCACGAGCCGTCAGGTGTGCCCATCGTATCCAGACATCCCCGCCTATTACGACGTTGACGCGGCGCCGGCTGTGGGATGTTTGGGGGACATTGTGGCCAACGGTTCTGTGGGGGTGGAGGACCTGTTGCTGCTGTTGTCGGAATTTGGATGCACCACAGGGTGCGAAGGCGACGTGGATGGCGACGGCGCGGTAAGCGTGGCGGACGTACTTGCCCTGCTTGGGGTGTTTGGAACTCCTTGTCTCTGAGCGCGGCGAGGCCTGCCGCTTGGGTTATTCTTGTTTCATGTTGAGCACCTTGGATTGGGGCATCGTTGCTGCCTATTTCGTCTTGGCGCTGGGGGTTGGCCTTTGGGCCAGCAAACAAGCCAAATCAGACGCCGCCGGCTATTTTCTCGCCGGCAGAAACATGCCCTGGTGGCTCCTTGGGGTCAGCATGGTGGCCACGACCTTCAGCACAGACACTCCCAACTTGGTCACCGACTTGGTTCGGCAGCAAGGCGTGTCCGGCAATTGGGCGTGGTGGGCCTTTTTGTTGACGGGCATGGTGACGGTGTTTGTGTACGCCCGCCTATGGAGACGGTCCGGCGTCTTGACAGACATCAGTTTTTACGAATTGCGGTATGGAGGACGTCCGGCCGCTTTTTTGCGTGGCTTTCGGGCTTTGTATCTCGGCTTGGTGTTCAATGTGCTGGTCATGGCGACCGTAAGTTTGGCCGCGATCAAGCTCGGTGGCATTTTGCTTGGGTGGCCCGGCTGGCGCACGTTGTTGGTGACGTGCAGCATCACCCTGGCCTACAGCGTGCTCGGAGGGTTGCGCGCGGTGATTCTCACCGATTTCGTGCAATTCATCCTGGCGATGGTTGGGTCGGTTTGGGCCGCTTCCTGGATTCTGGGGTTGCCCGAGGTGGGCGGCTTGGAGGGGTTGCTGAGCCACCCGGATGTGCAGCCCAAACTGTCCATGCTTCCTGACTTGTCCGACCCCGACGCATGGATCCCCATGCTGCTCATTCCGTTGGCGGTGCAGTGGTGGTCCAGCTATTACCCCGGTGCGGAACCAGGTGGGGGAGGGTACATCGCCCAGCGCATGTTTTCCGCGAAGGACGAAGGCCACGCGGTGGGCGCCACGTTGCTGTTCAATGTGGCCCACTACGCCTTGCGCCCGTGGCCCTGGATCCTCGTGGCCCTGGCGTCCATCGTCATCTTCCCCGATTTGGATGCTTTGAGGCAGGCCTTTCCGGCCATCTCCGAGGACAAAGTTGGACACGACCTGGCGTACCCTGCCATGCTCTCGCTGTTGCCGTCGGGGTTGTTGGGCTTGGTGGCGGCCTCGTTGCTGGCGGCCTTCATGAGCACGATGAGCACCCAACTGAATCTGGGGGCGAGTTATTTGGTGCACGATTTCTACGGAAGGTTCATCCGCCCAGACGCTTCGGAGCGTCAACGGGTGGTGGCCGGGCAGGTGGCCACTGGGGTTTCGCTGGTGATCGGCGCAGGATTGGGCCTCACTCTTACCGACGCAGGTCAGGCGTTCAATTTGTTGCTGTTGCTGGGTGCGGGGACAGGCGGACTGTTTTTGCTCCGCTGGTTCTGGTGGCGCATTTCCGCATGGACGGAAGTGGCGGCTATGCTCATTTCGTTGGTGGTGGCGGCCTATTTCACCTGGGCCCACGACGCGTGGACGGACCTCGCCCTTGCGCCATGGGAGAAGTTGATGTGGGGCACGGGAATCACCACAGTGGGTTGGCTCCTCAGCGCATGGTGCCTTCCCCATGAATCTCCAGAGGTGCTGCGTGCCTTTGTGAAGCGCACGGGGGTTGGTGGGCCAGGTTGGTCGCGTTGGGCCGAGGACGCCGCGGAGGTTGATGCGACGTCGCCACCGGTGTCCAGGGGCTTGCTCCAGGCTTTCCTGGGGTCCGTGGCCGTGTACGCCGCGCTGCTGGCCACCGGTTCCGGATTGTACGGCGACACAACCCTGGCTGCTGGGCTGGCCGTGTTGGCAGGGCTTGCGGGCTGGGGCGTGTTGAAACTCCAAACCTTGATCCATGGAAGTTGAAATTTGTGCAAGCACCCTCCGTGATGTGGCTGTGGCCATGGAAGTGGGGGCCGACCGTGTGGAGCTGTGCAGCGTGTGGACGGCCGGCGGACTCACCCCAAGCGCCGTGTTGGTCCAATCCGCCGTGGCCATGGGCATGCCCGTCCGGGCCCTGGTCCGGCCGCGCGAAGGCCATTTCGTGTGGTCCAACTCCGAGCGGACGTGGAGTGTGGAAGAGGCCAAACTCATGCTCGATTGCGGCGCCGAGGCCGTCGTGGTGGGAGCGTTGAACGAGGCAGGGACCTTGGACGAGGCTTACCTCGAAGCGATGTGTCGGGCCGTGGGACCTGAGCGCGTGGTGTGGCACCGCGCCATTGACGTCAGCCACGAACCTGAGGCAGACGTCGACAAGTTGTTGGACATCGGGGTGACGTCTGTGCTGTCCAGCGGCGGATGTGCCAGGGCGATGGAAGGCCTGCCACGTTTGGCCCAATGGGCCGAGCAGGGCTTGCAAGTCGTCGCAGGAGGTGGCGTCAGGCCCGAAGACGTCGGGGCCATGGCCGCCGCGCAGCTGAGTGCGGTTCACGCATCCTGCCGGGCCACCCTCCGGGAGGGGCATTCGCCGTTGTTCGATTCGGCCACCCACCCGGTGGACGTGGACAAGGCGGTCGCGTTGATGGACGCTGCTGAACCTTTTTTGTCATGACGTTGAGGCTGTGGCTTGGGTTGGCGCTGGGACTTATTTCGGGCCTTTGGATCGGCTGCGCCTCGCCCCAGGTGCATGGGCTGCCTCAAGGCCAAACCTCGGGACTTGTCCCCATGCCTGCCTCCTTGGAAATGCGAGGCGAAGACAGCCAAGGAAGGGGCTTCCGAATGGACAACGTGTTGAAGGTATCCTGGCCAGAGCATTGGGCCATGAAGCCGATGGAGGCGTGGTTGAGTGGAGCAGGTCTGGACTGGTCAAGATCTCGCCCTGAAGACGCGCACGTGCTGTGGTCCCAAACGACCCTACCCCTCGGTCCTGAAGGTTACACCTTGACTGTGGAGCACGACCGTATCGTGGCCAAAGCGCAAGACGCCGAGGGGGCTTTTCGTGCGTGGACGACGCTTCGGCAGTTGATGCCGGCGGTCTGCGAGCAAGGATGTCCCCAAGGGTTTGAGCTTCCTGCGGTGGCAATTCAAGACAGCGCGTATCTGGCGCACCGCGGGTTGCTGCTCGATTGTTGCCGGCATTTCATGGCACCGTCGTTTGTCAAGGACATGATCGACGCCTTGGCGCTTCAAAAAATGAACGTGCTGCATTGGCACTTGACGGAAGACCAGGGTTGGCGTTTGCCCATTGAGGCCTACCCCAAGCTCACCGAGGTGGGTGGCGTCCGAACCGAAGCTGACGGCACGGTCCATGGCGGGGCCTACACCAAGCAAGACATCGCCGAGATCGTCGCTTACGCGGCGGAGCGCCACGTGACGGTGGTGCCAGAGGTGGAACTGCCTGGCCACAGCCGTGCGGCCCTGGCCGCATACCCCTGGCTGGGCTGCACCGGCGACTCCTTGCCTGTTCCCCACAACTGGGGGGTGTTCAAGGACGTGTACTGTGCCGGCAACGACAGCACGATGGCGTTTCTGAAAGCGGTGCTGGATGAGACGTGCGAGATGTTCCCTTCGAAAGTCATCCACATCGGTGGGGACGAAGTGCCCAAGGTGCGTTGGGCCGAATGCCCCAAGTGCCAAGCCAAGATGGAGGAGTTGGGCCTCGACACGGAAGCGGAACTCCAAACCCATTTCATCAACGACATCGGCGCCCACCTGGCTCGCAAAGGCCGCCGCATCATGGGGTGGGATGAAATCTTGGAGGGGGGCTTGCCCGAGGGTGCCATGGTGCAGTCTTGGCGCGGCATGGAAGGCGCGGTGGAAGCAACCCATTTGGGTACGGACGCGGTGGTGTCTCCCACCAGCCACTGCTACCTCGACTACCCCTTGCGGTCCACGGATTTGGAGGAAGCGTACAGCTTTGTCCCTGTGCCGGAGGAGGCCATGGGCCACGAAGGCCAAATCGTCGGCGGCGAATGCAACATGTGGTCGGAGCGCGCCCCGCAACACCTCGTGATGTCCAAGGTCTTTCCCAGGGCCACAGGGCTGGCGGAGGTGTTTTGGTCCGGTCCGGCCGTGACCCAGCAACCTGGGGCGTACGATGCGTTTTTGGTCCGGTTGGACGCCTTGTCGCAACGGTGGGGATTCCTGGGTGTCACGCCGGGGTTGGAGGGCGTGCCGGTGGAGGTCGATGTCCAGCCTGACATGCAAGGTCAGGTTGCGGTCACGGTGCGTCCCGCCATCCGCAATGCCGGAGGCATGGTGACCTTCACGCCAGATTCGGAAATGTCCAGTGCAGACGTTCTTCGAGGGCGAGTTGGAGAAACCCTCCGGGTGTCAGGAATCGGAAGCGTGGACGTCGATGTGGCCATGCGGGGAAGGAAGACCGGGGTGGTGGAGCGCTTTCCCGTGGCGGGCCACTTGGGTGCCCACCGCCCCTTGGAACTCAGTTATGTGCCCAGCGTGCACTACGCCGGCGGCGGCCCCCAAGCCATGGCTGACGGCCGACGGGGCAGTTTGGATTTCAGGGACGGCTCCTGGCAAGCAGTCCAGGGTCAAGACATGGTGGTGACGGTGGATTTGGGCGACTCCAAAGAATTGGAAAAGGTGCAGGTGCAGTGTTACCTCTACCAAGACGCGTGGATTTTCCTGCCAAAGGAAATCCGTTGGGAGGTGTCCCAAGACGGCGATCGTTTTGACTTGTTGGGAAGCGCCCAACCCGACGACGCCTTGGCGCCCGACGGGCGGCAAACCGTGGTGCCTTTTGCTTTGAAAGGAGAGGGGATGCGGGCTCGATTTGTCAGGTTGACTATGGTGAACGCCGGGGTTTGCCCTCCTTGGCACGACGCCTCGACAGAGCCTTCTTGGTTGTTCGCCGACGAACTGGTTGTGCTCGGTCGTTGAGGATTGTTGTATTTTTATGTGCGTGAGTATGCACCTTGATCCCATGAAGTCCCTTCCGGCTGCCCTTCGTCGAGCGGCTTCCCTGTGTGGAGCGCTGGCGCTGCTGTCCCATGTTGTTGCCCAAACCCCCATCATTTCGGACCCGCCTTCTGGGACCGTGGATGGCGTGAACATATTGGACGACAACACGGCCATTGTGCAATTGCGGGCGCCAGGCAAATCCTACGTCCACCTTCGTGGAGACTTCAACAACTTCGCGATCAACAACAGTTCCCTGATGCGCAAGAGCACCGATGGGAATTTGCATTGGATGCAGTTGAACAACTTGGATCCGGACGTCCAATATTGCTACCATTTCTTGTGCGACGGAGACCTGGAAATTGGCGACCCTTACGGCACCCTGGTGCTCGACCCATGGGAGGACCAGTACATCTCCGCGGCCACGTATCCTGACATGCCTTCGTACCCCACGGGGCAGGCCTATTGGCAGCAGACTGTGTTCCAAACGGTGGAGCCCGAGTTCTCCTGGACAGACCAAAATTTCCAGCGCCCGCCGTCGGACCGCCTCATCATCTACGAGACGTTGGTGCGCGATTTCGACGATACCCAGACGTTTCAGGACGTGATTGACCGTTTGGATTACATCCAATACATGGGCTTCAACGCCATCGAACTCATGCCGGTGAGCGAGTTTGAAGGCAACCTGAGCTGGGGCTACAACCCGACCTACCGTTTTGCGGTCGACAAGTTCTACGGCACCAAGGAGAAGCTCAAGGAATTGGTGAACGAGTGCCACAACCGTGGCATTGCGGTCATCCTCGACATCGTCCCCAACCACGGCTTCGGCACCGATCCGCTGGCCAGGCTTTACCTGGATGGAGATGGAAGCATCGCGGCCAGCAACCCCTGGTTCAATGAAACGGCGCGCCACCCCTTCAGTCCAGGGTACGATTACGACCACGGAGACCCATGGACAAAGGAGTTCTGGAAGCGTGTCTTCGACTTTTGGATGGACGAATTCCACGTGGACGGCTACCGTGTCGACCTCAGCAAGGGCCTGACCCAAACCAACTCTGGAAGCAATGTGGGGTATTGGTCCCAATACGACCAAAGCCGGGTGGACATCCTGTTCGACTACGGCAACCACATCTGGAACAACCACCCAGGGTCGTACGTGATCTTGGAACACTTGGGCAGCAATGACGAAGAAACGATGCTTGCCAACGGCGGCTTCATGCTTTGGGGCAAGATGACCGATCAGTACACCGAATCGGCCATGGGCTACGACGGCGACATCAACTACGGCTCTTGGCAAAACCGAGGTTGGAACTGGCCCAACTTGGTGACGTACGCCGAGAGCCACGACGAGGAACGAGCGGCGTTCAGGCTGACTTCATACGGCAACGCCTCCGGCGACTACGACGTCAAGCAAGAGGCCACGGCCATGGACCGCTTGGAAATGATGCACGCATTTTTGCTGGCGATTCCTGGGCCCAAAATGATGTGGAACTGGGGCGAACTCGGGTACCAAATCAGCATCTTCGACTGCCTCAACGGCACATCTGAGGAAGGGTGCAAGCTCAACGAGAAGCCCGCGCCTTGGGAAGACTTGGAGAATGAAGACCGGGTGGGACTG
>MDTB01021491.1_pt1 | contig 20028 bp, 20 predicted proteins | sample 811161 | NCBI WGS metagenome assembly MDTB01 (sample SAMN05326650, study PRJNA326480) | marine metagenome | isolation source: seawater | place: Mediterranean Sea | collected 2009 | reverse complement strand
TGGGTGTGGAAGCGCAGTAATGTGTGCAGCTGACCAGTACTAATAGCTCAATTGGCTTGATTTATGCACTGAAAAAAATTTTTAATAGATATTGTCAAAGTTTAAGTTAGTTTATTTACATAATATTAAAAAATAATATTCATAGACATCAAATATGAACATAGCTTTAATAATTGGTAAAAAAAACAGCACAGGGATCAAAGGAAAGAATCTAAGAAATATATTAGGCAGACCATCTGCTGAATATGCTTTTATCGCAGCAAAGCATTCTATAGTTGATCATATTTTTGTTTCAACTGATTGTCCAAAAATTAAAAAAATCGGTAGATTCTATAAGTCAATAATAATTAACAGACCTAAGAAACTTTCTTTACCAGAAAGTTTGACTGAAGATGTTTTAATTCATGCTTTAAAAATAATTAATAAAAAAATTAAAACAGTTAAGACAATCTCTTTACTTATGGCTAATAATCCTGCAATAAACGTAAATCTTTTGAATAAAGCAATTAAATTTTTAAATAAAGACAAATATCATGACTCATGTTTTTCTGTAGTAAAATATAATATGTTTTCTCCCAATAGAGCCAAAAAAGTTATAAATGGAAGAATCTATGAATTTGATAAATCTCTAAATTCTAAAAAAAAAATAAATTCCATAAGAAATTCTCAAGGAGATGTTTATTTTTGTGACTTATCAATACAAGTTATGAGACCAAGTGTAATAAAAGATATAAATAGAGGTCAACAACCTCTTAAATGGTTAGGAAAAAAGCCAAAGGCAATACATACAGATTACGGTTTTGATATAGATATAGAATGGCAGTTTAAAGTTATTGAAAATTGGTTATTAGAAAAAGGATTTAAAAAAAACTTAATTCCATGGAAAAAAAAATAGATATTCTTATACCAGACAGGTTTTTGGGAAGTCCAAAACTAGAAAAATCTATTCTAGGAAAAAAGTTTAATGTAATTCTTGGAAATTGTAGCGATAAAAGCAAGCTCAAAACAAACTATCTTCAAAAAGCAAAAGGTATCTTGGCGTGGCATGATATTCATTACGATAAGAAAATGATAGATAAATTAAAAAGTTGTAAATGCATAGTTAGAGTAGGGGTAGGTTATGATAGTGTCGATATTGAGTATGCTGCAAAGAAAAATATTTATGTTTTTAATGTTCCGGATTATGGTATTGATGAAGTAGCCGATCATACTATTGGTTTATTTCTGAATTTAGCCAGAAAATTAACTTATGCAGATTATCGATTGTCAGAAAATTTAAATGATTGGCACTGGTCATTATTTAAAAATAATCAAAGAATCAATAAATTAACTTTTGGCGTGTTAGGTTTAGGTAGAATAGGATCTGCAGTTGCTTTACGTGCAAAAAGTTTTGGGTGCAATGTAGTTTTTTATGATAAATATTTAAAAACAGGTATAGAAAAATCTTTAGGTTTAAAAAGATATAATAATTTAAATCAATTTTTAAAAATTGTAGATGTTTTGTCTTTACATTTGCCAAAAACCGATGAAACCGTAAAAATTATTAATAAAAAAAATATTAATAAGATAAAAAAAAATGTTATTTTAATTAATACTGCAAGAGGTGAGCTAATAGATGAAGATGCGTTAGTTAAAAAAATAAAATCTAAATTTTTTTACGGTATAGGTTTAGATGTATTGTTTAACGAACCACCAAATCATCAAAATAATATTATTAAACTCTGGAAATCAAAAAAACATAATATCTTATTATCACCACACGGATCTTTTTACACAGAACAATCATATAGTGAAATGAGATCTAAAGCAGCAAAGACATTAAAAGATTTTATAATAAATAAAAAACTAAATAATTGTATAAATCTTAAATTTTTTTAGATAAATATCTGTGCCAAAAAAAAATGAATTAATAAGTGAACTTATAAAAAACAAGATTACAAATTCAAAACATATAGAGAAATTTATTTTAGGAACACGAGACTCAAAATCTTTAAACGTATTATACGATAAAAATTTAGATATTTTTTTTTTAGACAAAATTTTAACTGGAGACAATTTTTATATTAAGCAAAAAATTGAAAAATCTATAAATTCATCTTGGGTAAAACTAAACAATAAATATATAAGTCTAGTAAATAATGATGACAATATACATAGAAAAAAAATTCTCTCAAAATATTTAGAAAAAAAAAGTATTTGTGATTTTGGATGTGGAATAGGAGACAATTTTAATTTACTTAAAAAATTTTCTTCAAAGTTAAGTGGAGTTGAAATATCAAAAAAAAAATTACATTTATTAAAAAAAAAATTTCAAGAAAATTCCAGTAAAAAATAATATTTTAAATTTTAAAAATAATTTTGATGTTATAACAATGTTTCATGTACTAGCACACTTACCAAGACAAATTCAGTTTCTAAGAAAAATTCACAAAAAGTTAAATAAAAATGGAATTTTATTTATAGAAACACTACATTCTAATGATTTGCTCTCAAAGCATATTCAACTTAAAGAATATAATAAGTTTCGATTTTCCAAGGAGTTTTTGATTTTACATTCTGAAAAAAGTATAAAGAAAATTTTAAAATACGTGGGTTTTACCAAAGTAAATGTTATTTTTCATCAAAGATATAATTACTTAAATCAACTTAATTGGATATATAATAAAAAACCAAATGGGCACGAAACTTTAAAAAAGTTTTTTAATAAAAATTTAGATAAAAAAATAAAAAAAACTCTTTCAGACAATAAAAAAACAGATACTTTGATAATTTTAGCTAAAAAGTAAAATATAGAAAACAATAAATATGAGCCTAGTTCATTTAAATAAAATTTTAGATAAAAAAATTATAAAACCTGTAATAATACCCGAGATTGGAATAAACCATTTTGGATCTTTATCACTTGCAAAAAAAATTGTATTGAAAGCAAAAAAAGCTGGTGCAACTTGTATCAAAGCCCAAGTACATCTACCCGAAATGGAGATGAGTCAGGAAGCTAAAATTATAAAACCAGGAAATAGTAATAAATCTATTTATAATGTAATAAAACAAAATTGTTTAAGTTTAGATGAGGAACTTAAATTAAAGAAGTATATTGAAAATCTTGGTATGTTATATATTGCCTCTAGTTTTTGCTTTGAGGCAGCTGAATTTCTCAATAAGATTGGAACCAAAGTATTTAAAATTGGATCTGGCGAGGCATCAAATTTTCCTTTTATTGAAAAAATTGTAAGTTTTAAAAAACCAATACTAATTAGTGTTGGAATGCATAGTCTTGATGAAATAAGAAAAACTTATAGTTTTTTAAAGAAAAAAAAAGCAAGATTCATATTAAATCATTGTGTCAATATGTATCCAACACCAATAAAAAATTCAAATTTAAATAAATTTATAAAACTTAAAAAAATCTTGAAGTGTCCAATTGGACTATCTGATCATACAGAAGGACTTGCTACCGCTTATTTGAGTATGGGAATTGGAACAGCATTAATTGAAAAGCATTTTGTTATTAATAAAAAAAAATCTGGGCCAGATATATCATCATCAATTGATTTTGGTGAATTGAAACAGTTAATATCAAATACAAATCATTTAGACATGTCAATTTATAAGAAAAATGGAGTTTTACCTGGAGAAAAAGTTACAAGAAAGTTTGCATTTCATTCTATCGTTTCAAAGAAAAATATTATTAAAGGAGAAATTATCTCTGAGAAAAATATAACAATCAAGCGTCCTGGGACTGGTTTTTTTAAAGCAAATGATTTTTTTAAAGTATTAGGAAAAAAAGCAAAATCAGATATTAAAAAAAATATTCAAATAAAAAAAAAACATATATGAAAAAAAAAATTGTTTTTTTATCGGCTACAAGAGCTGATTACGGAAAATTAAAAAATATTATTCATAAAATTCAAGGCGATAAAAAATTTGATACTAAAGTAATAGTAACAGGAATGCATTTAATGAAGTTTTATGGTTATACTTATAAAGAACTTATAAAAGATAAAGTTAAAAATTTAGTTTTTTTTAAAAATCAAAACATGAATACTAGGCCCGATAAAATTTTACAGAACACAATTAATAAAATATCAGATTTTATAAAAATGAATAAACCTGATTTGATGATAATACATGGTGACAGAATAGAGCCTCTGGCTGCATCGATTGTTTCATTATTAAATAATATAAAAGTATGTCATATAGAGGGAGGAGAAGTATCAGGCACTCATGATGAAATTATAAGACATTCTATAACTAAATTATCTCACTTTCATTTTGTAACTAATAAAAAAGCAAAAAATAGAATTTTACAAATGGGAGAAAAAAAGTCATCTATTTTTGTAATTGGATCACCAGATATGGATTTAATTTTTAGTAAGGATTTGCCAAGTTTAAGCAAAGTCAAAAAAAAGTACAATATTAATTTTGATCGTTATTCAATTGGTATGCTTCATCCTGTAACTACTTTATATGACAAACAAAAAAAAAATGCCCAAATTTTTTTTAATACTTTAAAAAAATCAAAAAGAAATTATATAATATTTTTCCCAAATAATGACATAGGATCAAATTTTATTTATGAAAAATTAAAAGAATTCAAGAAATTTAAAAACTTCAAAATTTTTCCTTCAATGAGGTTTGAATATTTTTTAACACTTTTAAAAAATTCAAATTTTATGATTGGAAATTCAAGTGCAGGTATTATGGAGGCTCCCTACTATGGTGTGCCAACTATTAATATTGGAAATAGACAACAAAATAGATCGAAAAATTACAATATTATTAATATAGATTTCGAGGAAAGATCAATTTTAAAGGCTATTAATTCTTTAGACAAAATAAAAAGAAGAAAAAGCTTTAGTTTTGGCAAAGGCAAAAGTGCAGAAAAATTTTTCAAAATTATTAATAGTAAACAATTTTGGTCAGCCTCTTTTCAAAAATACTTTATAGATAGAAAACTCTTTAGATATGAAATTTTTAGATAATTTAAATGTAAACTTTTTTGATGCCCACAAGCTAAGAGGTAAAAATTTTTACAAAAATTTGATGATAGATAATAATAAAATTTTAAATAGATTTGGACACCTTACAACAAAAAAAAATTTTAAATGTAAAATATGTGGCTCTAATGACATAAATAAATTTTTTTTAAAAATAAATAAAAAATATTTTTTACGAAAGTGTAGAAAATGTAATTTAGTTTTTCCAAATATTGATACAAACGTAATTGAAGATTATGAGAAAAAAATATATGAAAATTATCACGCCACATCAGTTTCAAAAAGTGATAATAAAAATAAAAATTATAGGAACAAAAAATTCTTAGAAGAAAGATATAACTACACATATAAAAAATTATTTGGTTTAAATAAAAAAAAAAAAGTAATTGAAATTGGATGTGGTAGAGGAGATTTTCTAAAATATCTTAAAGGTAAAAAAATTAAAGCAAAAGGCGTAGAGTTTGATTCACACTTAGTTCAAGTTTGTAAAAGAAAACAGCTTGATGTTGTTTATGGAAATATTGATGACAAAAAATTGAAATATTATGATTTATGTGTAATGTTTGATGTACTAGAGCACCTAACAGACCCAGTAAAATACTTAAAAAAAATAACAAAAACTCTAAAAAAAAATTCATATTTAGTCTTTTACACACCAAATATAAAGTCCATGGGATTTGAATTAATGAACGAAAAGCAAAATTTAATATATCCATTTCATCATTTATCTTTTTTTGATAAAAAATCTATCAAATATCTGGCTAAAAAACTTAATATGAAAATAATAAGTTATGAGACATATGGATTAGATTTAATTGACTACTTTTTATACAAAGAAAAAAAAGATAATTATTACTTCACAAAAAAACTATATTCATTTATGGCTTATATGCAATCTGTATTAGATAAATTTGAAATTTCAAATCACTCTAGGGTAATTTTAAAAAAGTGAATATAGCTATCATACCTTTAAGATCAGGCTCAAAAGCATTAAAAAATAAAAATATAAAAAAATTTACAAAAGATATTCTGGTAAATCATACTTTGAAAAAAGTATTAAGATTAAAGAAAATCGAGAGAATATTTATTTTAACTGACTCAAAACAATACAAAAAAAAAATTATTAAGAATAAAAAAATAAATTGCGAATATGTAAGATCTCCAAAATTATCTCAAGATAAATCAAATGTAATAAATTTGATAGATGATTTTTTAAAATGGTCAAAATTAAAAGATAAAAATTCAAATATTTTTTTGTTTCAAGTGACAAGCCCACTATGGAAAATAAATGATATGCAACAAGTTATAAATTTTTATCTTAAAAAAAAAGCACAATCTCTTTTCACTGTAAATAAATCAATTGAGTCACCACATACCACAATTTATAATAATAAAAAAAATTGGAAGTATCTCTTAAAAAAAAGACCATATAGAAGGCAGGAATTAAATAACAATTATTATTTTATTAACGGAGCATTATATTGTTTTAAAATTGGTTTTTTCAAAAAATATAAAAAAGTATTTAATACCAAGACTTATGCATATGAAATACCTAAAAATAATTTTGTTGATATAAATGAGGAATTTGATTTCAAATTAGCAAAAATAATTCAAAAAAATATTAATAGTGTTTAAAAATATTTTGATTGTAGGACTCGGAAATATTGGAAAAAGACATCTGGAGTCTGTAATTAAAAATAAAGATGTAAATAAAATTTTCTTGTTTGATAAATCAAAAAAAGTAATTCAAAATTTTAAAAAAGGGAATTTATATTTGAATTCAAATAACATTATTATATTAAATAAAATTAATCAAAGTTTAGTCGAAAATATTTTTTTATGTATTGTGGCAACAAGTGCCAATAGAAGATATAAGCTTTTGAAAGGTTTAGCAAAATCATTCAAAATTAAATATTGGTTAATTGAAAAAATTTTTTTAAATGATTTGAATCATCTTAATTTATTTAAAGAAACAACAAATTCTAAAAATATGTATGTGAATTTGCCCCTGAGAATGTCCAGTCCTTTTAAATTAATTCAAAAAAAACTTAAAAGAAAAAAATTTGACTGTCGTATAGAAGGAGGAAACTGGAATATGGCAAGTAATGCTTTGCATTATATAGACCTTATAAAATGGATAACAAATTCAAATGTAAAAAAAATTGATATTTATAATGTAAGAAAAAAATTTAATTCAAAACGTTTAGGTTACAAAGAATTTTATGCAGATATTATTATTAACTATTTTAATGGAACAATATTGAAATTATATTGTGATAATTCAAATAATAAAAAAATTTTATTTAAATTTAAATCAAAAACATTTTCTTATGATTTCAACAAAAATCTTTTAATCTATGGAGATAAAAAAATTAAAATTAAATGTGAATATCAAAGTCATATAACCAATCAGCTTTTAAATAATTTATTTAAAAGAAAAAAAATTGTGATTACAAATGTAAAAAAACATTTAAATGATAATAAAATGTTTCTTAATTCAATAAAGAAAGCTGGTATATTTAAATTTAGAAGTATTCCAATAACTTAATCAAATCGTTTTAAATATTTGAAATTTGACTTTTTCCAAGAGTTTTCATTTAAAAATTTCTTAAGACTTTCATCCATATTTATATTGTAGTGCAGATTTTTTTTTAGCAACTCTTTTTTCTCAAAATCTTCATCGTAATTTGCATATAATCTCATTTGTGCAAAATTTAAATGAATCAAAACTCTGTCATCTCCGTAAATTCCCTTATGCAAACCATTCCCCGCATCAAATAAAAAAACGTCACCCGGCTCACCTATAATTTTGATAATAGAGTTATTTTTTTTTATTTCATTTATTTTTTTTATAAATGCTTTTTTTTTCCTATTGTGACCACTTAAAAACCAAGAATTATTATTTGAACTTTTAATATACTCAGTATGTGTATTCTTCGTTGTTATTTTATTCAATAAAATTACAAGAGAAAGCTGTCTTTCACAATGATCTAAATGAAAGAAAGATTGATCATGAATATTTGTTCTCTCATTTTTCTTATCAAGAATAATTACAGGCGAATTTCGTAACCAAAAATTTTTTTTATAATATAAATTAATTAAATTAAACAAATCCTTTGAAAAAATTTTTCTAAAAATTAGTGAATTGATATTTATTTCAATTTGTGCTTTTCCATATTGGTCAAACTTTGGCAAAGGATTTTCTAATATTATAAAGTTCTTATAATTTTGATTTTCACAAAAAAATTCTGATTGTTGAATTATATCTGGTATTTCAATTTTAATTGGAAGTTTAGTTAGACCATCATTTACTAGATCTCTAAAGGAACTTGACCACTCCTCTTTTAGGTTATTTTTTTTAAGAAGTTTTTTACAATTCTTTATTTGATAATAATTTTTAAGTTTATTTAATTCGTTATGAAATAATATTTTCAAATTATTTATTTTTTTTTTCATAATTTAAAATCTTTTTAAATAAAATAGCATGATCAATTCTTGGGATCTCAAGATGTGAATATTTTTTTTTGTCCTTTTTAATATTGGCTTTAAATCCTATGAGTATTTTAAGTTTTTTAAGTATTTCTAAAGTCTTAATATTATATGCACTACATGGGTGAGACATTGTGAGTTGATTTATATTTATTAGCTTATTTAAATAAAATATATTTTTTTTATACTCTTGTAGTTGTTTAGCTTGACTCATTTTTGATATTTCAGTTGGATGTGAATGAGAATGTAAACCAATAATATGCTCTTTATTAATAATTTTTAATTGATCTTTACTTATAAATAATTCATCTATTAATTTTTTTTTGTAAATTTTAGACTTTTTAAGCATTTTATCCATTATAATTTTATATTTTTTTTCACCCAATATTTCATCTCGAGTCATTCTAAAAATTAAATCTTGTTTTGAATAAAAAGGATATAATTTTTGCATTTTCATAATTTTTTTGTCACTGATTTTTGAAACTTTATTAAATTCATTTTTTTTTAAATAAGAATTAAAAAATTTATAAAAATTGTTAACACTGTCAAAATAATTCAATCTAAAAAATCTATAAATTTCTAGATCTGCTTTTTTTCCAAAAAAAATAGATGTATACGGGTACCAGAATGCAGTAATTTTATATTTTTTTAAAATAGGTAATGCAATTTTAAATTGTGATATTAGACAATCATCAAATGAAAAACATACTTTTCTTAATTTATTTCCTTTTACCAAATATTCATTTAACCATTCGTCGGCATTTAGAATATTTTTTTTTCCTATAAACAATATAATTTTTTCTAAATCATTAGCGCTGATTGATCCTTGATAAGTTTTTTTATTTTTATGAAAATGATGAAACATTATTCCATGAGGAAATAAAATTTTATACTTTTGATTAGCTTTCATACTGTGATATGTTTTTTTAATGATAAATTTATCAATAATTGGCACATCAAATATAATTATTCAACATTTAAAAGTATTAAAAAAAACTAAATTCAATTTAATAGCAATTTATTCAACAAGAAAAGATGAAGCAAAAACCCGTAATATTGCTAGAAGATATAATATTAAAAAATATTTTATCAATTTTGAAACATTCTTAGAATACAGTAAAAATAAAAAATCAAATTTTTTAATCGCCCCAAGAATTCAAGATAATAAAAAAATTCTAAATAAAATTTTAAAAAAAAAAATAAATACAAAAATATTTTTAGAGAAACCTGTTTTCACTAAGGAAAAGGAATTCAACAATTATAAAAGATATTATAAACAGTTATTTGTAGGGTATAATCGTTGTTTTTACAAAAATGTAAATTTTGTAAAAAATTTAAAATTAAAGAACTCAATAATTGATATTAAAATTACAGAAACCTCAATTTCTAGAATAAAATCAAACTCTTGTCACTTAGTGTCTATAGTGCTTTATATATTCTCAGATTTAAAGTTTATTAGAAAATTTGAAAATAAAAAATTTATAATCTGCACTTTTAAAGATAAAAAAAATAATTTTATAAATTTTAATATTTATTTTAATGTATTGACAAACTTTTCTATAAATATTTATCAAACTGACAAACAAAAAATTGTATTTAGTCCAATTGAAAAGATGAATTTATATAATAAATTGATAAAAAAAAATAATTCTTTTAACTTAAATATAAAAAAGACAATTAATGAGGATAATCAATTCAAACCTGGTTTTTTGAGTCAAATTAAAAGCTTTGAAAATTTTTGTGAAAACAAAAAAATTTTTAACAATATTTTTTTTGCTAAGAAAGTTATGAAAGTTTGTGAAGAAATTATTGAATGAGTAATAGTGTATTTATAACTATATTTCATCCTTCAGCATTTAATAATAGATTAACTATTGCCAAAAACTTGATTAATGAAAAATTTAATGTCTGTCTCTTAATATTAGAGACTTGTGTTAACAATACACAAATATCTTACCTTAAAAAAAACAAGATAAAATTTCACTTAATAGAGAATTCTGACAGGTTTTTAAATTTTTATTTAAAGAAATTGAAAAAAGAGCATGGTGTTTTAAATTATTTACTAATTTTTATTTTTAAAATTTATTCATTAATAAATAAAAATATTTTATATTTACCTGTCCGTTTTTGTGAGATTTTTTTATCTTACAAAAAACTCTATGGATTATTAGACAAAGGAGATCAAATTATAACATCAAACTTATTCTGGAGAGTTGAAAATATTTTATTAATAAAAATTTCAAAAATAAAAAAAATTAATTTAATTTGTGTTCCACATGATTTATTCACAAAGGATGAGGAACATCATCATTTAAACTTAAATAAAAATTTTTTAAGTTTTTTTTATAAATATTTATTTAAAAAAAAATGGTTATATAAAGCATTAATACCTTCATCATTAGTAGATGTTATTTCTTTAAGCATGATTAGAGGTAAAATAAAATATCCTTGGTTTCCAAATAATGATGCAAAAGTAATTTTAACTGACTCTAAGGGACACTCAAATTATTTAATCTCACAAGGTGGAAATAAAAATTTAATAAAAGAAATAGGCTCATTTGATGTAAAAAAAAAAAAAAAAAAAGACGATAAATATATTTTAATTTTTTTGCCCCCAAATCAAAACCCAGAGTCAACAAAAAACTTCGAATTTGAAAATTACGAAGATATGATCAATTTTATAATTCGGGAAGTTAAAAAATATAAAATTAGGTCAAAATTTTTATTACATCCAAGAAGTTTGTATTTAAGAGACATAATTAAAAACAAATTTAGAAATATTGAGTTACATTGCTCTAAATATATGAATTATTTGCCGAATGCAAAAATTTGTATCAGTTGGCATTCATCTACTATAACTAAAATGCTTTGGTTAAATAAACCAGTACTATACTATGATCCATGGTTCTATAAACTTAAATTTCCAAAAGATAACATTTGTTTTAAAACTTATAAAAAAGAAGAATTTTCCAAAAAATTAAATCTCTTATTAAAAAAACAATTCATTATTAAAAAAAAAGATAGAAATAAAAGAGAAAAATTATGGAGACCTTTTTCTTTTTTTCCAAAAAAATTATTGAAAAAACAATTAATAAATAATCTGTGAAAAAAATATTTTTAACTGGTGGTAGTGGGCTTTTGGGAAATTTTATTCTTATGAAAAAAAAGAAGCAGTATGAATTTTATTGTTCACAAAATAAAAAAAAAATTAATAAAAAAAATGTAAAAACCTTCGATTTTGATTTATCAAAAAAAAAAAATTTTAAAAAATTAAAAAAATTAAAAATAGATGCAATTTTGCATTGTGCAGGAATAACTAATGTAGATTTGTGTGAAAAAAATACTAAAAAATCCTATAAGGCAAATTTTTTATCGACTAAAAACTTAGTTGATTTTTGTCGTTCAAAGAAAATCAGGTTGATTTATATTTCTTCAGATCATATTTTCACAGGAAAAAAAAGTTTCCACAAAGAAACAAGTCAAGTATATGGTGTTAATGTATATGCAAGACATAAAATATTAAGTGAAAATTATATAAAAAAGAAATTGGTTAAGTATTTAATCATCAGAACTAACTTTATAGGAAAAAGTAACGGAATAAAGGACACTTTTAATGAATTTGTGGTTAATTCTTTAAAAGAAAAAAAAGAAATACGTCTCTGGAAAGATGTTTACTTTACTCCAACATCTATGGAATTCCTTATAAAGTGTATTTTTTATTTCCTGAAAAATGAAAAAAATGGGACAATCAATGTTTCTGGAAGCAAACGTCTTTCTAAATTTGAATTTGGAGTAAAATTAGCAAAAAAACATAAATTTGATATAGAAATGATTAAAAAAGTTAAATTTGATAAAAAAAAATTTGTGAGAAGACCTTTGGACATGAGTTTATCTAATCACAAGCTAAAAAAAAGTATCAATTTTAAAATACCAACATTAAATCAGATAATTAATAAGATTTAGCTATGTCAGAGTATTTTAAGTTATTTTATATAAATAATTTTAAAAAATTTGAAAATTATTTAAACCGAACATTAGTTGAGTTGCCTGGTATAGAAAAAAATGCATTAATTAAAAGAATTTGCCAGGCATATAACAACAAATGTGAATATAGTTATAATTTAAATTCAGCTATTTTAAGCAAAGAAATAAATTATAAGCTGTTGAAAAAAAATAAATTTTTTCTTCATATTAGTTGCTCTAAGATAAATACAAAAACAGGAGAAATATATTTAAAAAAATTTTTTTTTTTAAAAGAATATTTAAAATTTTTTGTAAGAATTTTAAAAATTAATTTTTTCATTTTATTATCACTATTTATTTATAAAAAGATCTCCAAACCATATGTCTTTGTTTTTTCAGATTCTAAAAGTGTTAAATTAAGAATTAATGAATTAAAAAAAAAACAATTAAAAAAATATTTAAACAATACTAAATTGGCATTCTTTAAGAAAGATTATGATGTAACTAGTTTAATATATTCTAATTTAAGATTTTTTGATAAGTTTGAAATTTTTTTCATAAATTTTTATAATCTTTTTAAGTTTAGTTTTTTAATAATAAAATATCCTTTTCTAGTAATTTTGAACAAAGATTTACCATTAATTGAAACTTTTAATTTTTTAAAAAAAAAAAATAAAATTCATTCAATTTTTTTTGACATTTCAAATATTTCAGAGCAATTTTTATGGCAACATGGTTTGAAAAATAGTTTTAAAACTTTTTTTTTATGGGAGTCAGACACTCCTTTTATAGATTTACAATTTAAAAACTTTAAAAAATATAATCTTAGATATATAAACTATTTTATAAGAGCAGATAATCATCTAGTTAAAAACAATTTTCAGATGCAAAAACTCAAAAAATTTGAATGTACCAATCTATTTAATTCTAAAATAATCAAAATTAAAAAAATTAATTTTTTAAAAAAAAAAAATATTTCAAAAAATTTTAAAATTGGAATATTTCCAACTGGAATAGCAACAACTAACAGCTTAAAAATTTCAGGTATTCAAGTAGATAATCTCTATTCATATGAAAATCAAAAAAAATTTGTATTTGATATAGTTAACTCAATTAATAAAATTAATTCAAACTTAACTAATGATATCTTAGCTATCATTAAACCTAGGCATAGTATAAATGTATCAAATTATGAGAATTCTAAATTTTATAAATATCTTGAAGAACTTAAAATTAAATTTCCATTCATAATCATTGATAAAGAAACGAACTTTATTAACACTTTAAAAAAAGTAAATCTCTCAATTACGATGCCATTTACGTCTGTACCCTTTTCTGAAATAGATATATTTAACAAAAGAGGTATTTATTATGATCCAACAAACATAATTGTAGATAAAGCTATGAACAATAGTAAAAAGTATTTTTTTGTGCAAAACAAAAAAAAATTATTTTATATGATAAGTAGATATATAGATGAATAGGTATTATCTTGGTTTATTTGGAGGACAAGGTCCAAATCCTGCAGCAGCATTATTAAAAAATAATAAGTTGATAGCATTTGCAGAAGAAGAAAGATTTTTAAGAATTAAAAATGCAGATTCCAGATTGCCAGTAAATTCAATTAAATTTTGCTTGAATAAAGCCAAAATAAAACTAACTGAGGTTAATAGGATAGGTTTTGCATGGAAGTGTAAAGAATATAAAAAAAATGTTTTAAATAATGAAAATATTAAATTTAACAACAAAAATAAAATATCTTCGTATTATAATTTATCACATAATAAAAAATTGTCGTTAGGTTTTGATGACGTACTAATTAATGAAAACTTAAAATTTCAACTAAAAAAACTAGGAGAAGTATACGATAAAAAGAAAATAACTTTTCTTGATCATCATAAGTGTCATGCTGCAAGTGCTTTTTATTGTTCAGGTTTTAAAGACTCGTCAATTCTTGTTATGGATGGAAGTGGAGAATTTACCACAACTTCATTTTGGGTTGGCAAAAATGATAAACTAAAAAAAATTTTGCAATATAAACTACCAGACAGCATAGGTGGTGTTTATGCAACTTTTACTGAATTTCTTGGTTTTAAATCTGATAGTGAAGAGGGAAAATTAATGGGTCTTGCCCCATACGGAAAGTTTTCTAAAAAGATTCAAGAAAAAATAAATAGAGTAATCAATATAAATGAAAAAAAACTTGACTATAAAGTTAATCCACAATTTAGATTTTTTGGAAAAAGAACCCACAATAATAAGTTTACGGATAAATTTGTAAAACTTTTTGGAAGGCCAAGATTAAAAAACGATATTATCTCATCTTATCATCAAGATTTAGCTTTTAATATTCAGTGGAAATTGGAAACACTATCTAAACTATTAGTTAAAAAATTAATCTATAAAACTAAAATAAATAACCTATGTTTAGCTGGTGGTGTAGCAATGAATTGTAAAATGAATGGTGAGATAAGTAAAATGAGTGAAGTTAAAAATATTTTTGTTCAACCTGCAGCATCAGATAATGGTACTGCACTTGGAGCTGCATATTTGGTTGCTTTGAAGAAAGTTCCAAATATAAAGATAAAATTAGATCATCTTTATTATGGGCCTAAATTTTCAAATAATCAAATTTTAAAATCAATAAAAGAGACTAAACTAAAGTATAAATACGTTAAAAATATTGAAAAGGATATTGCAAAAGAAATTTATAAAGGAAAAATAGTTGCATGGTTCCAGGGAGCAGCAGAATTTGGAGCAAGAGCTCTTGGTGGAAGGTCAATATTAGCAGACCCAACAAATAAAAATATGAAAAATAAATTAAATATTGAGGTTAAACATCGAGAAAACTGGAGACCTTTCTGTCCATCTATTAATTCGTATGCTTTTAAAAAATACTTTGACATAGAAAATGATTGCTCGTACATGATAATGGCTACAAAGATTAAAAAAAAATTTAGGGATATATTACCATCAGTAGTGCATATTGATGGGACAGTAAGACCACAAAATGTTAAATATAAAAATAATAAGAAATATTTTAATTTGATTAGAGAATTTGAAAAACTAAGTGGACATCCAGTAATTTTAAATACCTCTTTTAACATCCAAGGAGAGCCAATTGTAAACTCTCCACAGGATGCAATTCGGTGTTTTAGTGGAACTGGAATTGATATAATTGTTTTAGAGAATTATAAGATTGAAAAATAAAATGAATAAAAAAGCTCTATTTGTTGTTGCACATCCAGATGATGAAATTCTTGGTTGTGGAGGAACACTAGCATATTTGAGAGAATGTGGCGCTAAAACCGCAGTTTTATATTTATCCGAGGGGGTATCTTCAAGATACACAAATTCCAAAGGAGAAGATTTAGAATTTCAGATACTTAATAGAGAAAAAATGGCTCAAAAAGCATCGAAATACCTAGGTTTTAAAATCTTAGATTTTTTAAGATACAAAAATTTAAAAATGGATAAAGAGTCGGTTCTAGAAATAACAAAAAAAATTTTAGAAAAATTAAATAGTTTTAAACCAGATATTATTTTTACACATCACCCAAATGATTTAAACCTAGACCATAAAATTACATATGAAGCTACAATAACCGCATGTAGACCAGTTGATAATTTAAACATTAAAAAAATCTTTCTATTTGAAACTCCATCCTCAACTGATTGGTCTCACAAAACAGGTAATTTTTTTAAACCAAATCATTTTTTTAACATAGAAAAGTTCTACAAAAAAAAAATAAAAGCACTTAATTTCTATAGAAAAGAAATGAGAAGACATCCACATCCTAGATCAGTTAAAAATATAAATGCATTAGCAATTTTTAGAGGTGGTGAAGTTGGATTAAAGTATGCAGAGGCGTTTGAAATTATAAGATCAATTGATTTTTAATGATACTTGGACTGATACCTGCCAGGCTTAAATCAACAAGACTTAAAAAAAAAGCTTTATTAGACATTGGTGGATTGCCGATGGTTATAAGAACTTATAAGAATGCGATTAAATCAAAATTATTAGATGATTTAATAATTTGTACAGACTCTCTAGAAATTAAAAAAATTTCAAATATCTTTAATTGTAAATGTGTAATTTCTAAACAAAATCATCAAAACGGAACTTCGAGAATCGCAGAAGAAGCAAAAAAGTATAGAGCAAAATTAATTATAGACATTCAAGGAGATGAACCTTTAATTAATTCAAAAATTATAGATAGATGTATTTCTTTTCACAAAAAAAATATAAATAAATTTGAAATTGTTTTACCTACTCAAGAAATAAAAGATCCTAATAGCAAACATGATGTAAAGGTTGTGTTTAATGAAAAAAAAAGGATTTTATTTTTTAGTAGAAGCCCAATCCCATATAATTTTAAAAAAAAAAAAAATTTTTATAAACAATTATCTGTAATAAGTTTTAAACCAAACGCTTTACAAGAATTTGCAAAAAATAAAATTACTAGTCTTGAAAAAGTTGAAAATATTGAATTAATTAGATCTATAGAACTTTCGCAAAAAATAGGAACTTTTTTGAGTAAATCAAAATCTTTTTCAGTTGATACATATCAGGATTTAGTTAAGGCAAGAAAATTAATAAAAAATAAATTTATATGAAAAAAAAATTTCTCATTTTTGACTTAGACGGAGTTTTGATAAATTCTGTAAAGAATATGGAGATTTCTTGGAAAATGGTTCAAAATATTTATAATCTGAATCAAGATTTTCAAGTTTATTTTAAACACATTGGTAAGCCTTTTAAGGAAATTTTAACAGACATTGGAGTGCAAATAAATCAAGATAAAATAAAAAATTCATACAAAAATTGGTCTATTAAAAATTTTGATAAAATTAAAATTTACCCTGGAGTAGTGAATAACTTAAATTTTTTTAAAAAAAAAAAAATTAAAATTGGAATTGTTACATCCAAAGACAAAGTAAGAACAAGAAAAATTATCAATAAATTTAAATTAAATGTAGACCTGCATGTAAGTCCATCTAAATTACTAAAAGGCAAACCTCATCCTGATACTCTTAGATATGCTATAAAAAAAATGGGATTCAAAAATACAGAATGTGTATATATTGGTGATACAAAAATAGATTATCTTGCAGCTAAAAAAGCTAAAATCGATTTTATATTTGCTAGTTATGGATATTTTAATGGTAAATTAAATTGTACAAATCAGATAAATAAATTCTTTGAGTTAAAAAAAATAATTGATGTTACTTAAAAAAAAATTTTTAAGGATATGTAGAGATTATGATTTATTTTTAAAAAATAAAAATTTTTTCTACAAAAAATTTTTTTTTTCTTTTTTGCAAGTTAAATCTTCAAAAAGTATAAATCCAAATTTTGACAGTGGTAAAAAATTTAAAAAGTTGCGAATTTTAACTTACTTAAAAGAAATTATTCAAAACATTTTTTCATTTTCTTCAAATAAAATAACAATATCAAAAAGTTCAAATATATTGGTACTCTCAACATGTATCAATAAAGAACATCTTAAAAATATAGATTTCTACTTGGGACATATAATTAAAGAAATAAAAAAAAAAAATAAGATTACATTAGTAATAAGAAATCTTACTAATGATAATATTACTATAAAAGATTTTAAAAAAAATCTTAAGAATTTAGAGATACATGAAATTCGCAATAAGCTAAATATATTTTTAGAGATATATTTTTTTATAAATTGTTTTTTTAATTTATTTAAAATATTTTATAGCTTAAAAAAAAAAAATTACTTTTCAAAATTTATTAAACCAAAAACCATAATTAATTTTTGTGGAAATTTAAGAGAAGTTTTTCAATTTGAAAAAATTTTAAAACTGAATAGTTACAAAATATTTTTGACAACTTATGAGGGTAACGCTTGGGAGAGGTTATTTTTCTTTAAAGCAAAAAAAGTTATTCCAAAGATAACAAATGTTGGGTATCATTTTAGTTATCATTTAGAAAATGAACATTCTATATTTCGAAATTTAAAAAAAAATTTTGACCCAGATATTATTTTAACATCTGGCGAGCATTCAAAAAAACTATTTAAAAGTAAAAAATTTATTTGCAATCAAATTATTAACGTAGGTAGCAATAAGTATGTCAAGTTGAAAAAAAGTGTGCATAAAAAATTCAAGTTTAATGTTTTATTATTACCCGAAGGTTATTTATCCGAAAGTGTTTTGTTATACAATTTTGTTAGTAATTTTCTTGACTATTATAAAAAATTTCAATTTACAATAAGACTTCACCCCAGCTTAAAAAATTTATCTGGTGAATTGTTTAAAGATAAAAGAATTAAAATTTCAAACAAATCATTAATGCAAGATTTTAGATCTAATAAATTTTCTTTATATAGAGGATCTTCATCGATAATTTCTGCAGTAAATTGTGGTGTAGTACCAATCTATTATTCTTTTAAAAATGAATTGTCTCTAGATCCTTTTTATGGGTTAAATACCAATATAGTTTATAATAATGAAATAAAGAAATTTAATAAAATTCTTATGGATAATTTAAATAAAAATACTAACTCTAATATTTATAATTTTTCTTCAAAATATTATTCTGACTTCAAAAAAAATAAAATAAAACTAAAATTATTAGAAAAGATTTATGATTAATTCAATTCAAAGTATATTTAAAATTTTAAATTATTTTAATAAACAAAATATTTTTTTTCTAATCACTCTAATGATTCTAGTTTCTATCTTAGAGCTAATTGGAATTTCATTAGTTATTCCATTTGTTACCGCAATGATAGAACCAGATTTAAGTGATAATTTATTTTTTTCATATTTTGAATTTTTTTTTCAAAAATTTGACAAGAATATTTATTCTACATTACTAATAATTATTATCTTAATTTTCTATTTTTTAAAAAATTTGTTTATTATCTTTGTAGTTTCTAAACAAACCCGGTATGCAATGAATTTAATCACAATAATAAGAAATGATTTTTTTTATAGATATCTAAATCAAGATTATGTGCAGTTTATTAAAAAAGATCATTCCGAATTGATTTCAAATATAATTAATGTAACTGCAAATTTTGGATCAACATTTATAAATAATCTTCTTATATTTTTATCAGAATTGCTTATTATTATTAGTTTAATATCTCTTCTTTTAATTTTTAACTTTAAGTTGACTTTTAGTCTAATAATAGTGTTTTCAGTAATTATATTTTTTTACTTTAAATATATATCTCCCAGACTAAGAAAAGCTGGTCGCCAAAGAATTGAAAGTGATCAAAAATTAATAAATTACTCTAAATTAAGTTTTCAAAATATAAAAGAGTTAAAAATCTTTGGTAAAGAAAAATATTTTCAGAATATATTTAGTGACAATGCTTCTATATCAGAAAATAGTAATCATTTTTATCATGTTTCTTCGCAGTATCCTAGATTAGGTATGGAAATATTTGCTGTGTTAGGAATAACTCTTCTGACAATTTTAATGAATTACCTTGGTTTTGAAAATAATGTGATCATTACAACTCTTGCTTTTTTTGGTGTGGTGATATTTAGAATTTTGCCTTCAGCAAATAAATTAATGTTTGCATTTCAAGCA
>MDTB01152201.1_pt1 | contig 20031 bp, 18 predicted proteins | sample 811161 | NCBI WGS metagenome assembly MDTB01 (sample SAMN05326650, study PRJNA326480) | marine metagenome | isolation source: seawater | place: Mediterranean Sea | collected 2009 | reverse complement strand
TTTGGTGGGTGATGACGGGATCGAACCGCCGACCCTCTGCTTGTAAGGCAGATGCTCTCCCAGCTGAGCTAATCACCCAAACTTGTTTATCGCTTCGTTGATTGAGTTGCTACTGCGTTGTTCCTCGCTCGTCCCTTCGCCTACCAGGTGGTATGTCTCAGGGTACTCGCTGCGGTACGCCTTGTATCATTCTCAATCATCAAACCGCTTTGAGGCAGTAGATGCGATGAAACAAAAACTGTTTTTGAAGTTGGCGGACTGGACGGGACTCGAACCCGCGACCCCCGGCGTGACAGGCCGGTATTCTAACCAACTGAACTACCAGTCCACTTTCAAAAACTGAGTCTTTTCAGACTCTTGCATCAGGATTTGGTGGGTGATGACGGGATCGAACCGCCGACCCTCTGCTTGTAAGGCAGATGCTCTCCCAGCTGAGCTAATCACCCATGCCCTGAAGCGAGGTCGCATTCTACTCGCGTCAGGGTGGATGTCAAACGCTATATGCAATTTTTTCTACTTTTTTCAGTGACTTGCATTGTGTTCGTGGTCGCGGTCTTTATTGCGGTCGCGCCACACCAGTAATGCCGGGGTAAAGATCAGTGTCAGCACGGTGGCAAAGGTCAGTCCGCCAGCGATTGCGGTCGATAATTGGGTCCACCACTGAGATGATGGCGCCCCCATACTGACCTCACGGTGGATCAGGTCGATATTCCACTGCATCACCATAGGGATAAGGCCAACAACCGTGGTAACGGCCGTCAGAAGCACCGGACGCAGACGTATGGCGCCCGTCCGCATTGCCGCATCAAACGCGCTCACACCGGTCATACGGATCTGGTTATAAGTATCGATCAATACGATGTTGTTATTCACCACAATACCGGCCAGCGAAATGACACCGACACCGCTCATAACAATTCCGAATGGTTCGCCACGAATGAGTAGTCCCATGAGTACACCTGCGACGGATAGAATAATTGCGCTCATGATCAGGCCTGCCTGATAGAAGCTATTAAACTGAGTTACCAGTAAGGTCACCATCAGGAAGATCGCAATGGAGAAGGCGCTCATCAAGAAGATCCCGGTCTCCATCTGCTGCTCAAAGTCACCGCGGAATTTCGGTTCAACTTCTGCTTCCAGCCAGTCAAACTCTTTCAGCTTTTCACCCAGTTCGGCGATTTTCTCGTTGGAGTTAACGCCCTCCGCGACATTGGCCGTGATCAGGTAGCGACGCTTACCATCGACACGGACAATATCGCCGGTTTTATTAATGGGCACGCGGGTCACAAACTGGCTCAGAGGCACCAGACCTTTTGCCGTTTTAATGTTGATGTCTGTGAACAGGTCAATCGTCCGCTTCTGTTCTGGATACCTGAGAAGAATATCGAGTTCCTCATCAGCGTAGTCAGGCTGGAACTGAGTAATAACCTGTCCGCCGGTAATCATCCTGATGAGGGAGCCAATTTCAGCGACACTGGCACCGAAACGCACGGCTTCTTCACGATCAATGTCCAGACGCCACTCGACACCATCGAGAGGGCGGTCGTCGCGGACATCTTTTAACTCAGGGTCGTTTTTGAGCATGGGCAATACTTTCTCCATCATAGGGATAATATTGCTCTCGCTACGACTGCTCAGCTGTAACTGAATAGGAGGGCCGCCTGCGGGGCCGCCTTCTTTTTTGCGGGTTTCGATAATAATGCCGGGCAAGTGCGCTGTGCGCTCTTCAATTTCTGCAAGAATATCGTCAGCGGTTCTGCGTGATTGCCAGTCGACTAACTCCAGTTGAATACGGCCGACCAGGTCGGGTGGTGAGGATTCCATTCCACCGCGTGGTGCGGTCACAAAGACGGAGGTATAGATTGCATCAATTTCTTTCATGTCGAAAATTTCATATTCGACTTCTCTGACTAAGGCTTCACGTTCAGCGAACGACAGATTCCCGCGGGCACGGACATCCACCATCGCGACATCAACGTCCACCTCAGGGAAGAACTCTGTGCCGTGACCGCCAACGCCGTAGATACCAAAGGAAGAAAAAACGAACGCCAGTACAATCAGGCATGTCTTGCCTGGGTTCTCCAGTGCTTTGCGGAGTACTTTTACATAGCGCAAGGAAAACCCACTCATTTTATCGAAGTCGCCGTTTTCAGCCGCGACAATCACATCCAGTGCTTCCTGGTCGTGGTGTCCGGCGCGCCCGAGTACTTTGCCCACGGCGGGAATAACGATCAGCGCCATCACCAGTGAGCCGGTCAAAGTGAATAGCAGGGTTAAAGGCAGGTATTTCATAAAGCCGCCCATTACGCCCGGCCAGAAAAGCAGGGGGAGGAATACGGCGAGTGTCGTTGCCGTCGAGGCAATGATTGGCCATGCCATTCGTCGCGCACCTTCGTTGTACGCATCACGTGGCTGTAATCCTTCTGCGAGACGTCGGTCAGCGTATTCGACAACCACGATAGCGCTGTCGACGAGCATACCAACAGACAAAATCAGCGCGAACAGAACAACCATATTGAGCGTATCGCCCATCGCGTTAATGGCCATAATCCCCATCAGGAAGGCGCCCGGAATAGCAAGGCCAACAAGCACTGAAGAACGCACGCCAAGACTGCCAAGTATCAGAAGAAATACCAAAAGTGTAGCGACCAGAACACTGTTAAACAGGTCGTTCAACATCGTCCGGATCTGCTTTGACTCGTCCTGAATGATGCCGAGTTTTATCCCTTCGGGTAGCATATCTTTGGCGGCATCCGTGATCACCCGGGCTTCATCGAGCGTCTCAATGATGTTGGCGCCAATACGCTTTTTAATTTCCAGGGTAACAGCCTGGTGACCGTTTACGCGGGCCCCGGTAGAAGGATCTTTAAAAGAGAGGCGACCTACGGCCACGTCCTGAAACAGCACGACCTCATCGCCGACCGACTTAACCGGAAGTCTCAGAAGCCCCTCAATATCATTAATTCGCCCCGGAATTTTTACACTGAAACGTCCCTGTTCATTATTAATATCTTCCGTGGCGACAAGCAGACTGTTATTGCGGAGCAGGTTACCGACTTCGGTAAGAGATAAACCATAGTTGTCCATTTTTGCCGGATCGATAATCAGTTCGGCGACCTGTTCGCGTTTCCCTTTAATATCAACTTCCAGAACGCCCGGTAATGATTCAATACGTTTTTTCAGTTCGTCGGCAGCCAGATAAAGAACATGCTCATCAACGTCACCCGCGACGGTTACTACCATCACCGGGAAAAGAGCCACGTTAATTTCACGAACAATCGGCTCTTCACTGTCGGCGGGCAGTTCGCCGACGGCATCATTTACCTTATTGCGGACGTCATCGAGTGCATTATCGATATCAACATTGCTGTAAAACTCCAGCTGAATAGACAGATGCCCAAAGGTGGCGGTCGACACCATTTCCTTTAGACCTTCAAGCCCTTGCAGTTGGGTCTCGAGGGGTTCGTAGAGCAGGGTGTCGGCATCTTCCGGCGAAATACCATTATGAATGACCGAGACGTAAACATTGGGGATGGTAACGTCAGGTGAGCTTTCTTTTGGGATGGTAATCAGCGTGGCTGTGCCGGTAATCAACATCAGCACAAACAGCATAATCACCGTACGGTGCCGATTGATCGCGGCTTCGATTAACCTCTTCATGCTTCACCGGCCTTTTGCTGAGACGCTCCTTCCTCTTGCTCGTCGTCCCCTTTTTCAGAGCGCGAAGATGCTTGTTCTTTTGCATCGACTTGCTGGCCTATGTCTACGAAGCCCTGACCCACAGTAATTAACCGGATGTCGCCTTGGGGGCCATAGATCCAGATACCGTCTGTACCTGCTTCGAGGATGTCGACATTAACAATGACCACACGGTTGTCGGTATCAAGTAATTTAACGCCCAGGCCACCGTCTTCGGTAATAATCAGAAGTGCAGGTGAGATCTCGTAGGCATCCTGCTCACCCTGAGGAATCATCAATGTCGCGGTCTGACCATCATAGAGACCTTCGCGATCGCCTGTGACTTCCATCTCTACGGCGTAGGTACGGGTGTCCGCTGAAGCAGACGCCGCAATAAATCGGATTGTACCTTTCACTTTTTTACCGTTTGGTAGTTCAGCGTAAGCCTCTGAACCAACACTAACGTCATTGATAGACTTCTCGGATAAGGCGCCTTTGATGAGCATGGTGCGGTTATCAATTACACGAACGAGAGCGGTACCCGGAGAAACGTATTCGCCTTCTTCAACGTAGCGCTGATCATAAATACCGTCGAATGGCGCTTTTACGCGTGTAGATTCAAGGTCGAGTTTGATGTCGGTCAGTGCCGCTTCTGCTTCTGCCAGCTCAGATTCAGCGATCACAACAGCAGATTGATTGGTCAGGTCGCGGTCAAACAGGTTGCGGGTACTCTGGGTTTCGAGTTTGCGTCGTTTGAGCTGTGCTTCTGCCTGCTTCAGGCGGGCGGGCAAGTTACGCTGATCAATCTCAAGCAGTAACTGACCTTCGTTAACCTGTGTGCCTTTTGTTGCTGGCAAGCCGGTTACTCTTCCGCTGACCTCGGCGACGATATCCACCGCTCGGTTGGCCGCGACATGCGCAGATACTTTGACTGAACGTTCTTTGGTTTCAGGTTTGAGGACTTTATAAGCTACCGTCAGGCTGAGTTCTTCCTGCGACAATGGTCGGTCTGTGACATCTTCTGTATGCGCAGGGCCGGTGACCACCCACAGAATAAGAATGAACAGGATCGCCAGTGCGACTTTGTGTGAGAAGCTCAGCTTCAGTGCATAACTCATAATACTTTCCTGATATCCGGGGGCGCCAATAGGGCGTTCCCTCCTGTCTGGTCCGTGTGTATTCGATGCAGGACACACGGGTGGCAGATTTTGTACATGCGCGATTTGTTTAAAACAATGGCCGCCTGCAACTTTTCACGTTACAGAATGTTGCAGGTGAAGGACAATCATAGCCGAAAACTTCGTTGGAGTTCGCAGCGATGGGCGCTCACTGATACTATGCTCGCCAGATTTCACGGCGTTGTCACAGCCGCCGTTCAAACACGAAAAGGCTATATAAATGGTATTAGTCAGATTACAGCAGGTTGAGCTGGCATTTGGTGATCACGTTCTTCTCGATAAAGTCGACCTTGATGTCCAGAGCGGTGAGCGCTTGTGCGTTGTCGGCCGCAATGGTGAAGGCAAGTCGACCCTGCTGAAAATCATCAATCGCGAGATTACCCCGGACGATGGGGTCGTTCAGTATCGCGATACGCTGCGTGTTGCCGCGTTGCAGCAAGAACTCCCTAAGAGTGTCGACGAGTCAGTGTACGATGTTGTCGCCGATGGTATCGGCGACCTCGGTGCTGTTCTGGCGCGTTACCACGAAGAGACGGCACGCGGCGCAGACGCTGACCTGAAAAAACTCGAAACTCTTCAGGCAAAGATCGAAGCCGCAGATGGCTGGCGTATTCAGCAACGTGTTGATGCCATGATTCAGCGCCTGAACCTCCCGGCAGAAAGCCGCTTTAACGAGCTGTCTGGCGGTTGGCAACGTCGTGTCATGTTGGCACGGGCGTTGGTGACCGACCCTGAGCTGCTCATTCTCGACGAGCCAACCAACCATATGGACGTCGAAACAATCGAGTGGCTTGAAGAACAACTCAAACAGTTTAATGGTGCACTGGTATTCATCAGTCACGACCGGGCATTCGTTCAGGCACTTGCTACGCGGATCGTCGATCTGGATCGTGGAAATCTCTACAACTGGATAGGCGATTACCGGGGCTTTCTTGAGTTCCGTGAAAAGCGTCTTGAGGATGAGGCCACGCAAAACGCTCTGTTTGATAAGCGCCTTGCTGAAGAAGAAAAGTGGATTCGTCAGGGTATTAAGGCCCGCCGTACACGTAACGAAGGTCGCGTCGAGCGTCTGAAAGAAATGCGCAAACAGCACTCTGCGCGACGTGACCGTGTAGGCACCGCCAATATCAGCATGACCGGCTCTGAGAATTCAGGTAAGCAGGTGTTTGAACTGAGCGATGTCAGTTACGCCTGGAAAGACGTCAGCCAGGTCAAAGATTTCTCGACCCTGGTGATGCGCGGAGACCGAATCGGTCTGGTCGGCCCCAACGGCGTGGGTAAAAGTACACTATTGAAGCTGCTGCTCGGTAAGCTACAGCCGCAGGCGGGGAATATCCGTACCGGTACCAAGCTCGAAGTTGCGTATTTTGATCAGTCGCGGGATGTGCTGGAAGAAGACAAGTCCATCGCTGACAACGTTGCTGATGGAAAAGACCACGTTGTGGTGAATGGTCAGAGCCGTCATGTGATTGGCTACCTGGGCGACTTTCTGTTTCCACCGGAGCGTGCTCGAACACCCGTGAAGGCGTTGTCTGGTGGTGAACGAAATCGCGTGATGCTGGCCAAGCTATTCCTGAAACCCTGCAACTTGCTGGTGATGGATGAGCCAACCAACGATCTCGATATCGAAACACTGGAGCTTCTGGAAGAGCGCCTGATTGATTTTGATGGCACTCTGCTGCTTGTTTCCCACGACCGTGCGTTTATCGATAACGTCGTTACCCAGCTGTGGGTCTTTGATGGCAGTGGTCATATTGATGAACATGTCGGTGGCTACAGCGATTGGCATGAACGTACTGGGGGCCATAAAAAATCACCGAAAGCCGATGCTGCCTCAGCACAAAAGCCGACAGGTAAAACATCGGCAGCGCAGCCTGCAGAGACAAATCCAGTGCCGGCTCCGAAAGAAAAGAAGAAGCTCTCTTATAAGCTCCAACGTGAACTCGATATGCTGCCCGAGCAGATTGCTACGGCGGAAGAAGAGCGCGACAAAATCGTTGCCGTGACCGAAGCTGCAGATTTTTACAGCGGTGATCAGGATACTGTACAGGCAACCCTGGCCAGGCTTGCAGAAATCGAAGAGCAACTCGAAGCGCTGGAAATGCGCTGGCTCGAACTTGAGGAAATGACCGAATGATCTGGCCGATTGCAATACTCGTAGGGTTGGTCGTGTTTGGCTCAATCTATTGGTTGAAACCGAGCCCGCGTGACACGCGCCTCGCTGCACTGCGCCTTGATGCAATCAAGCGCAAGCTGCATGTGCGCCAATACACCTTTAAACCTGATTCGGCGAAAACCGGTATTCGTGATTCCTTTACAGGGACCAACTACACCCTGATGGACCCGAAACCGAAAAAACGCGATAGCGGTGAGCTTTTATGGCGGGTGGTTGGCCAGCAGGGCTGGGATACCGATGGCTTGCCTGATGGTTTGGCCTGGCATGATCAGGGCAGTGCCGACGATGCCGCTTTGCTAACACGCTTACTCGCAGACTTTCCTGATGATCTTTTGCTGCTTGAGGTATACAGCAACCGGGTGACGCTGATGCCAGCCGAAAATAAGACGGCCAATGCGGCCGCCTATGAGTCTTTCCTTACCGAGATTCTTGATTCAGTCCTTCATTCATAGGCTGCAGCGAGCTGGTGGAGCGCTTCAACGATGCTGTCGTTGTAGTTAACCACCAGAAACGGCACGGAATTCTCGTTGTAATTAGAGATAGAGCGGCTCAGAAATTCCCATTTATGGCGGATCGCATCAACACGAAGTGCGTCTTCCTCAGGAATTTTGCTATCAAGTTGGTCGAGTAAGTTCTCGAACTCTGTTGCCATCTCTTTTGGGGTCTGCTCCTGATAGCCAACGAATACCTGCCCCAGATTACTGGTACCACGCCCAGTGTACTGCGACGTAATGTCAGACATACGGAACGCCAGTGCGCGTGCAATTCTCGTTACGTCGCTGACATTCCCGGTGGTCGTCAATTGATCAGCGGCATTAACTAACGCCAGACAGGCATCTCCCATTTCATTGACCAGACGCATATCCGGGTAGCCGCGGGTGACTATATCCTTCCTGTTGGCTGCCATTAAATTATTGAATGTATCCCAATGAGCGACCATTTCTGTGGCCGCCTCTTCATTAATATCTTCGTCTGTACCACCAATGATACGGCTGGCGGCGGCATAGGCTGCCGCCATCGATTGATCAATCCGGTTGGCGTACTTCAGATCGGCATCCAGCCCCTGGTACATATAAAAGCTGGTCATGGCGTTGGTTGCCTGGACTTTCAGGGCATGAATGTCACCAGGGTCTGACGCGAGTGCCCTCAGGCTGATGAACGCGGTTATCAGAATTAAAAGCAAGGAACGGACGTTGAAGACATTGTTCTTGTTCATATTTTGTCTCAGGTGGCTATCAGTGACTATTCAGTAACGATCGGTTAACTATCAATCGGGCATTCCAGACAGTTTATTCTTTCGTAACCTATCATCCCATAAGCAATTACAAAGGGTAACAAATCTGGCCTGAATGGCAGTGGTAGTGACAGGCCGATCTCATCCCTAATTGTTATCCCTTGAGGACTGAAAAGGGTGTAGTCTATTGACTTTCCCTTGGCTGTCTGGGAAGGTGTGCCACTCAGATTCAAACGCTCGTATGAATTGTTTATTATTTAAACAATTGAGCCTTGTTTCACCTAACGGCGCCCCACTGCAGTGCAGTGAATGGCAGCCAAAGCTAACCACCATGTGGAGATCAGTTGATGATTTACGAAGGTAAAGCCATCACGGTAACCCTGATCGACGGCGGAATCGCCGAACTGAAATTCGATCTGCAGGGCGAATCAGTTAACAAGTTCAACCGCGTAACTATTGAAGATCTGGACGCTGCTGTTAAAGCAATCCAGGGCAACAGTGACGTTAAAGGTGTTCTTGTTACTTCTGGCAAAGACGTATTTATCGTAGGTGCGGATATCACCGAATTTGGCGAAACGTTCAAGCGTAGCGAAGAAGAAATCGCTGCCTGGACCCTCGAAGCCAACCAGATTTTCAACGCATTCGAAGATCTTGAAGTACCAACTCTGACAGCGATCAACGGTATCGCACTGGGTGGTGGTTTTGAAATGTGCCTTGCTTCAGACCTGCGCATCATGTCTGACAAAGCCAAGGTCGGTCTGCCTGAAGTTAAACTGGGCCTGATGCCTGGCTTCGGTGGTACCGTTCGTCTGCCACGTGTTATCGGTGCAGACAACGCCATCGAATGGATCTGCATGGGCGCTGAAAACCGTCCAGACAAAGCACTGAAAGACGGCGCAGTAGATGCAGTTGTTGCTGCTGACAAGCTGCACGAACAAGCTGTTGCTATGTTGAAGTCTGCAATCGCAGGTGAGATCAACTGGCAGGCACGTCGCGAAGAGAAGAAAGCTAAGCTGAAGCTCAACGCGATGGAAGGCATGATGGTATTCGAAACTGCGAAAGGTTTCGTTGCTGGTCAGACTAAAGGTCAGTACCCAGCGCCAATCGTTGCGATCAAAACTATGCAGAAAGCAGCTAACTCTCCACGCGACAAAGCTCTGGAAGCAGAAGCAAAAGGTTTCGCTCAGCTGGCTAAAACGTCAGAGAGCAACGCTCTGATCGGTCTGTTCATGAACGACCAGCTGCTGAAGAAAAAAGCAAAAGACTACGACAAGAAAGCCAAGCCTACTAACAAGGCTGCGGTACTTGGCGCAGGTATCATGGGTGGCGGTATCGCTTATCAGTCTGCACTGAAAGGCACCCCAATCATGATGAAAGACATCAACGAAGCAGGTATCGAGCTGGGCTTGAACGAAGCCAACAAGCTGCTGGCCAAGCGCGTTGAGAAGAAGAAAATGAAGCCGGCTGCAATGGGTGAAGCGCTGAACCGCATTCGTCCTACTCTGAGCTATGGCGATTTCGGTGACGTAGACACAGTTGTAGAAGCTGTTGTTGAAAACCCGAAAGTGAAGAAGGCTGTACTGGCAGACCTGGAAGATCAGGTAACTGAAGACACCATCATCACCTCTAACACCTCTACCATCAGCATCGACCTGCTGGCGGCAGACCTGAAGCGTCCTGAGAACTTCCTGGGTATGCACTTCTTCAACCCAGTGCACATGATGCCTCTGGTTGAAGTTATCCGTGGTTCTAAAACTTCAGAAGAAGCGGTTGCTACTGTTGTTGCTTACGCGAAGAAAATGGGTAAGACCCCAATCGTTGTAAACGACTGCCCAGGCTTCCTGGTTAACCGTGTACTCTTCCCTTACTTCGCTGGTTTCGCTGGCCTGGTACGTGACGGTGGCGACTTCACCAAGATCGACAAAGTGATGGAGAAGTTCGGTTTCCCAATGGGTCCTGCTTACCTGCTTGACGTGGTTGGTATCGACACTGGCGTTCACGCCAACGAAGTGATGGCTGAAGGCTTCCCAGACCGTATGAAGGCAGACTTCAAGTCGGCCATGGAAGTCATGTTCGAAAACGAACGTTACGGCCAGAAGAACGGCAAAGGTTTCTACGTGTATGAAACCGACAAGCGTGGCAAGCCGAAGAAGGTTGTTGATGAAACAACTTACGAGCTGATCAAGCCCGTTGTTGCCGACGCAAAAGAATTCGACGCAGAAGAAATCATTGCACGCTGCATGATTCCAATGTGTATCGAAGTAGCACGTTGTATTGAAGAAGGCATCGTAGACACGGCTGCTGAAGCAGATATGGGCCTGATCTTTGGTATCGGCTTCCCTCCATTCCGAGGTGGTGCATGCCGTTACATGGATTCCGTTGGCATGGCTGACTTCGTTGCACTGTGCGACAAGTACGCTCACCTCGGCAATCTGTACAAAGCAACCGATCGCATGCGTGAAATGGCAGCGAACGGCGAAAGCTACTTCGGTTAATAAGCGCACCAGGAGAATTTAAACCATGTCTTACAATCCAAAAGACGTAGTTGTAGTAGATGCAGTGCGCTCACCAATGGGTCGTTCCAAAGGTGGCGTATTCCGCAACGTACGTGCAGAAACCATCTCTGCCAACCTGATCAACGCTCTGTTTGAGCGTAACCCAGACGTTAACCCAGCGCTGGTCGAAGACATCATCTGGGGCTGTGTGAACCAGACTAAAGAGCAAGGCTTTAACGTTGCTCGTCAGATCGGTCTGATGACCGTTGTGCCTAAAGAAGCAGGCGCACTGACAGTTAACCGCCTGTGTGGTTCAGCCATGTCTGCCATCCACACCGCAGCTCAGGCTATCCAGACTGGCAACGGCGACGTATTCGTTGTTGGTGGTGTTGAGCACATGGGTCACGTCGACATGCAGCACGGTTTCGACCACAACCCAGAAGCCTCTAAGTACTCTGCAAAAGCATCCAACATGATGGGGCTGACTGCAGAAATGCTAGGCAAAATGCACGGCATTACCCGTGAACAGCAGGACGAGTTCGCTGCCCGTTCACACCGTCTGGCGCAGAAAGCGACTGACGAAGGTAAGTTCGACAACGAAATCGTACCTATGTACGGCCACGATGCAGACGGCAAACAGATTCTGGTGACCAAAGACGAAACCATTCGTCCTGAAACCACGGCTGAAAGCCTGAGCAAACTGCGCCCGGCGTTCGATCCTAAAGGCGGTACCGTGACTGCAGGTACCTCTTCACAGATCACCGACGGTGCCTCTGCCATGCTGCTGATGAGCTACGAAAAAGCTCAGGAACTGGGACTCAAGCCACGCGCTCGTATCCTGGGTATGGCAGTAGCCGGTGTTGACGCTGCAATCATGGGTTACGGCCCGGTTCCAGCGACCAAGAAAGCACTGAAGCGCGCAGGTCTGGAAACCACTGACATTGACTACTGGGAACTGAACGAAGCGTTCGCAGCACAGTCACTGCCATGTGTTAAAGACCTGAAGCTGAAAGACATCGCAGAAGATCGCATCAACATCCACGGCGGCGCAATCGCCCTGGGTCACCCACTGGGCTGCTCCGGTGCACGTATCTCTACTACACTGATCAACGTTCTGGAACAGAACAACGGTAAGTACGGTGTGAGCACTATGTGTATTGGTCTCGGTCAGGGTATCGCGACTGTGTGGGAGCGTATGGACTGAGCGCTACTGCGCTCGCCTGACCTTTGTTAAAGATCTCTTCGCAATACTCATGTAGGCTAACTACACTCCGTTTGCTCAGAGATCTTTGCCTCGGTCAGCCATCGCTCGCGACGCGCTCCTAACCCGAGACGTTGCATAAAGAACCGGCCACTTGGCCGGTTTTTTTGTGCCTGTGATTCGGTGTTGGCAAGCAATTGTAAGAGGGAATCATATTCCCGACAGCGTTGGCGGTAGTCAAACCTCTAGTCGTAATAACCTACGGTGCTGTAGGAGCGGAACGCGAAGCTTGCGCGACTGTTTCTCTTAACATCACCAGATCTTATTCAGAAGCTGTGCTTCACTGTGGGAGCGATTCAGCCGGAGGCTATTCGCGAGGGGCGGCCCAATCAGTGTTCGTGTACTTACACTTGATCGCCGGAGGGGAGGGTAGTACCGTTACTTAACCGCCGAGTTTACGATACGGATATCTAATGCAAGCAACGCACCTAGACGCAGAGCGAAGATACGAACAGCTTCGACTAGAGGCTCGTAAATTAGCTGAAGCGTCACTACCACCCAAATATAAAGGTGTTGTCAGTCTGAAAGGGATCGACTCGCATTCGCTTGCTCGGGCGAAGGCCTGGAAGGTGAGTGATAAGCGACAAGTTGATTGGGAGTGGACAGCTGGCTATAACCTATACAGCCTTCGTTACCCAAAGCGATTTGAGCTTGCGATCTGGAAGTCAGATATTCTATGCGGCCTTTCGATTGGTCGCCCGTCATACAATGGCTCTCGACTCAGAATAGACTTTGTTGAGCGCGCACCAGATAACTGCCCGTTGCGTGGGCAGGTTATGCAAATAAACCTGCTCGCAGCAGAAGCGTATGCGCTACGTATTGGCGCTGAGGAACTTCGAATCATGCACCCATCGAACCAAGAGCTTGTAAACTATTACTCTCGTTACGGATATAAATACGTTAAAGGTACGATGGGCTTTGACGACGCACACGAACAAAAACCTCATTACCTATATAAGAGGTTGTAGTATGAGTGAGAAACATAAGTCGAATAATGAGCGACTAAAAGAGATTCAGGAAAAGCTGAAAAAGCGCTCTGAGGAAATTTTTGAGAATGGCCCAGACTTTGATGAGCCTCAGCATACTGGTGATCCGTCGAAGATACTTGAGGATGATGATGGGTCTGAAGAAGAGTCAAAAAGCGGTAAGTGACATTTAGTTGTTTTGGTTTCGCACGCTTTGCCGGTGAATGCTAGCTTAAACATTAATTAAATCAGTAAGTTACAACTTTGGTTTACAAGTTAGTGTGCCAGTCAAAGCCGAGATAGTGTGTCGGCACACTTTCACAGAATGGATTAGTAGTGTGATGGAATATGACCCTTTAAAATCAATGAGTTATGATCGAATGGGACTTTTGTCAAGATCGACAAAGTGTGCCGGCACACTATTACGCTGTTACGTGCCATGGAAGCACCGATGAAGAATTATAAGTTTGAATTATTCGCTGACTACTTTCAGGTCTATCTTATGGATACTGAGGCAGATGACGATACTTCGGAAGTATGGACTGATGAGGCGCTTAATTTGAAGCTAGGAGTGCTGCCAAATACTCTCGCAGTTGGGACATTCCGGAATGTTGATGTTCCAGTTGAAATAGAGATCTACGATAGTGAACCCGACATCGATCTCAAAGAATGGGATCATGCTTCGAAGGGTTACATCATTATCAAGTCTGGTAGTTGTACAGTGTTCGGTTGCACAGACTATCTACCTGACGCAGCAAAAATAGAAATCAAGCCGGGCGCCTATGCAGCACTTTCTCTAGCCAAAGGTCTAGATTCAATAACCGAGGAATGGGAAGACGCGGATGATCTTTATAGGGTTATTCTTTGGCCCTCATCAATTAAAGAATATAAGGCGCTAAAGTCCCATGAAAACACGTAACAAGGGTAGGCAAAATCGCCCGCAAAAAGCGCGGGCTGGACTCGCTAACGCTCGCCTTTGCTACCGGCGTTATGTGTAAAAAGAGATCATCATGCTAAAAAAGTTACTCGGAAAGAAATCTCAAAAAGACGAATGGGAGTTAAAAGAACTAGATAAGGGTAACGGAGAAATTTGGCTTACCCGTCGAAATGTTCACCCGTTGCCAGAGCGTAAAGTGAGGAAAGATTATCATCACGTACTTTACCTCACTTTTCACTATGAGCCAGGAAGAGAAACGGGGTTTCCTTCTAGCAAGGATAATGATGCATTCGAAGAAATTGAAGAAAAAATTGTCTCACTGTGCAATCCAGAAAACACTTTGTTTGTGGCAGTAGTATTTATGCCAAAAGTTAAAGACTATTTGTTTTATTCAAATACACCGCATGAAATGGGTGATATCTTCCAGCCTTTTATAAAAGAATATCCTCAATTTAAAGTAGAATTTTCCGGGCATCCAGATGAAGAATGGGATCAGTATGATTCTTTCGGTTAAAACACATAACAAGGCCAAGCAACATCAGTCGCTATGCTCCTTGGACAGCCTTGCGCTCGCGCCTTTTGTGCATGGCTTCGCCATTATTGCACAAAAGTCACAATCACAAGTCTGCCGTTGTTGGCGGCGTTAGGCGAATATTACTGTCGAATTGTAGTATTTAAACTATTTTAAATTATGAGTGTTACATGAAAGAAAAATTATTACCTTTAACATCAATGCGTTTTTTGGCTGCACTTTTCGTTTTGCTTAGTCATCTGTCCTTTCTTAAAGACAACAGCTCTTATTCTTTATTTTTTGTTGAAGATGGATTTATAGGGGTTACCTTTTTCTTTATTTTGTCTGGCTTTATCTTGGCTTACTCTTATTCGGAGAAATTTATTCGTGATGAAGTTTCAAAACGTAAATATTTTATTGCTCGTATTGCAAGAATCTACCCTCTTCATCTGTTAACATTTATAATTGCTTTACCTCTAGTGTTTTTAGGCGGGGTAGATACAATAATACAAGCCCTTCCAAACCCAATTCTCTTGCATTCATGGGTACCCATAAAGAATGTTTATTTTAGCGCGAACTCCCCATCCTGGAGTATTTCAACGGAGCTGTTTTTTTATTTACTTTTTCCATTTTTGATTTTACTAAGGACAAGAGTATTACTGCTTACTTTTATTGCGTTGATATCCTTTCAAATTGGAGGGTTATCAATGATTCATGATGAAACAATAGAGCATGCTCTATTTTACATTTCACCATTCTTCAGAGTTTCAGATTTTATTTTGGGGATCCTTCTTTACAAGGCGTATAAAAGTCAACCTGAGCTTAGTATTAGCAAGATAAATAAAATTCAAGTGGCTTCAGTTTCATCGTTGTTAGTTTTTATTATTTTTGCTTATTATTTCTCCATAGGAATAGAGTACAAATATAGCCTTTTTTATATTGCCCCTATGGGGTTTGTTATTTTATCTTTTGCATACAGTGGAGGTTTACTTGGCAGCCTTCTTTCTAATAAGGTGCTAGTATTTCTTGGTGAATCAAGTTTTGCATTGTATTTAGTGCATCAACTAATAATTCGATATTCACTTGGGTTAAACAAAAAGTTCGAATTACTATCTGATGGCGCAATGTTGTTTTTCATTTTATTTTTTAGTCTCAGCTTAAGTGTGCTCTTATTTAAGTACTTTGAAACACCTGCTAGGAAATTTGTTGTCAGATTATTATCAGAAAAGAGAAAAAATACCAGTCACCATATGCCATTTTGGTTTGTACCTAAATGGACTGCTGGAGAAGATTCGCCTAACAAGCAAATTAACAAGGACTAAAAACCATTGGCTTGCCTCACTTCGTTCGTAACTATAGCCAATAATTTTTAGCCTGTTATTTGGGCGTTATATTTTAAGGAGAGTTTTGTGCCAGAAGACATAGGCGAAGAGCTGAAGGAATATCTTGTTGATAAAATTAAGAGTGATGAGAGTTTTGCTAAGGAACTTGGAACATTCATAGCCGGACTAGCTTCTGTTCCAGAAGGCATACGGATTTTTTCTGCAGAGGCAGCAATGATTGGATGGTTTATTACCTCTAAATCATATATGGGTGAAATGAAAAATTCATTTGATCAAGGGCAAGAGTCCTTGGATCAATACATGATCACTGAAATTGATTCAAATTACGATGAAATTAAATCTTCAATACTTAGCTTACACTCTAATCGAGAAGAAATTCTAGCCTGTGCATTTAAGCTTCATGAAGGCGAAAACTGGATAGCATCAATACCATTGTTTTTGGCTCAAACAGAAGGTATTTTCTCTGAAAATATTGGCACCTTTCTATTTAGCGAGCACGATAAGAGAAAAGAAAAACTTTCTGAAAGATTCAAAGGTAAAGCTAATCAATATATGCCATATCTTTATTCACCCTTCGAGGTTGAAACACAATTTTCTTCCAGTATTGGTTCAAAGTCTCAAGCAAAGAAAAAGAACGGACCAAACAGAAATGGAATTCTTCATGGTTCAAGGAAACACTTAGATTATGGCTCAAAGATAAATAGCTATAAATGCATTTCTTTGCTCTCATATATATCAATGGTTTTTGCTAGTCTTGAATCAAATAAAATATAACAAGCGCATGTTGTCGGACTGATTTTCCGCTGCGCTGAAAATCAGCCTCAAATACGAGCGTTAGAAGGATAGGCGCCAATGTCTGAGTTGGCCTTTTGAAGTGGAGGGAAGATGAAAGAAGGGATCTCTAGATTTGATGATTTTTGGGCGCTCCACGTGAATGGGTATATTTTCCTGCTCTCGGGCAAAGATTTTTCTGAAGCTACCCAAACCGCCAAGAAAAAGTGCGGAGAGACGGTGTGGGCGCAATTTCTCGTGGCAGTTTCGAGCTTTTCAAGACTGTCGGATGCGAAGCGCCATGCCAGCATTGAACGTGACACAGTTAAAGCCATTCAAAACTTCTTTCAACAGAATCCAAGATCGATCCCGCAATACAAGTTCGTGGGCAAAGAGGCTGTAACCGTCGCATCCACATTCATCGAGGCTTGCACCACATGTCCCGCATCCAAGGGCTTGTTTACATGGGAAGAAATCCAGATCGATGGTAAAAACCAATGGATTCTCCGCGAATATTATTCTCAAAGCCTTGTTGAGCGCTTAAGCAACAAAAAAAGATTAGCGAAGACGGTGCCTATCACTCCATCGAAGATTGAAGAGCTGAATGGTAACTCAACTGATTTCACAATCCGCGTAGCTGGGGATTGGCTCCGGATATGTCACGAAGGAGTTCGTGCCCCATGAGTAATCGCGTCACTCGGGAGGACCTAAACACTTCTAACCAGGCCATGCACCGGATGCCAAACCCTCCGCTTCGCTGCGGTTTTGTCACCGGTGATGGCGGGCGTTAGCTTTAAGGGATAGATTTGTGGAAGTCTTAGAGAACATACAAAAAAATATTGATGATTTTAAAGCAGATGTTTTGAAGTTAGATGACTTCCTAACGGGAACTAGGGTCTCGTACAGCTTTTTTCAGCATAAGTTCCCAGAAGTTGAGCAGGAGTTTGCTTCCAAAGAAAGGAATGATACTGAAGTAGAAGGAATGCAGATATTCAAAAACTTAGACAACTCCGTTGCTACTTATAATGTTGAAATACTCAAATATTGCTTTATTAACTTAATTGCAAGAACCGATGTTTTCCTTAATGATGTTGCTAGCTCTGTCTATTTGTGGAAGAAGCCGAATCTGGAGATGAAGAAAAGAGAAAAGGATCTACTTAATTTTTCACATTCATCATTTAAGAATAAGCTAAAGCACTTAAAGAAAGAGTTTTCATTAGTATTCCCTGAAATATCCGAAAAAGAAGAATCAATCGTTGAAATATTTAGCACACGCAATTTAATTCTTCATAATAACGGGTTAGTCAATGAGACATATTTGAAGCTGAGTAAAAACTCAGATCAAAGTTTAGGTGAAGAAAGGACTATTACTGAAGATTACTTCAAGCTCACAGTTGTCATAGCCATAATAATTGCAAAATCAATTGAGCAGCGAATTCATCATAATGTAAACAGTGCGGAAAGCGGAAGCTAACAAGTCAAAGCACGCGGACTTGGTAAAGCTGTCACCTTTTTTGTTCCAAAAAAGCCGCCAACTTCACCAAGCCGGTGTTTGAGGCGTTATGCAGGATGATGAACTGGTCAATTGCTAAAAAATTATCAGGTGGGGCGCTGACACTGATTGGTTTGGCGGTTGTGGTAGATATCATGATCGCAGTATTCATCGGGCGTGGTGCAATGGCTGCTGAATCTGCTGGTTGCTACCTCACCGATGCAATGGTGGTTGGTTTTCACTGCCAGGGGTTTTGGGCATCTGGCATTGTATCGGCGTGGCTTAACCTACCAACGTGGGCGATCTATGGGGTAATTTTTGCCCCCTACAGCTTCAAAGCGGCATTGCTGGCTGTTTTGGTGTGGTTGCCAGTAGCAGTTTTTATCGTGGCATCGCGTAAGGTGGCTCAGCATGCATAACAAGGCGCAGCAGTTCGCGGCCGATGGCCGCCGGACGCCCTTTCCGTGGCTCCTTCGTCGCCACTCCAAGGTCGCCGCTGTGCTTCGGCGTTAGCTTTAAGGGATAGATTTGTGGAAGTCTTAGCAGAACTAATAGGACACCCACCGTAGTACTTTCTTCCGATTGATCAACATTTAGGCTTTGATACGCTCAGGTAATCTTTGTTGAAGGATCAACACTATGCCAAAGCCAAGAAAGCAGCAGATATCGCTGGATGCCACTCCTTACTACCACTGTGTTTCACGATGTGTCCGCCGGGCCTTTCTATGTGGCACGGATAAATCGACGGGCGAGTGTTATGAACACCGTCGTGGGTGGCTCGAAGAAAAGTTACTGGCTCTGCCACAGACGTTTGCCATCAATATCGCAGCCTATGCGATCATGAGTAACCACTATCATGTCGTTCTGTATATCGACAAAAAGCAGGCTGATGAATGGACGGATATCGAGGTGATTGAGCGTTGGCATTCTCTGTTCAAGGGTAATGTTTTTTCTCAAAAATTTCTCAGAGGCGATACTCTCGATTCGGCGCAGCGGGCTCGTTTGCAGATGATCATAGAAGAGTGGCGCTCGCGTTTGTGCGACATCAGCTGGTTTATGCGGATTCTGAACGAAGCGATTGCCCGTGAAGCGAATCAGGAAGACCAGTGTTCAGGCCGATTCTGGGAAGGTCGTTTTAAGTCTCAAGCTTTGTTGGATGATGCCGCCCTGGCGGCTTGCATGGCTTATGTTGATCTGAATCCAGTGCGCGCTCAAATGGCAGACACGCCTGAGCAATCGAAGCATACGTCCATCAAGAAACGGGCAGAAAAGGCTAAGAGAGCGACCCAGGCAAATCATCCAAACCAACAGGTTAAAGAGCTGCATCCTTTTGTAGGAAATCCGCGCCAGAATTTGCCGAAGGGGATTCAGATGCGTCTGACGGATTATCTGGAATTGGTTGACTGGACTGGGCGGGTTCTCAGAGACGATAAGCGTGGAGCGATTTCTCAGAACGCTGAGGATATTCTCACGAGGCTTGGAGTGGATGATTCGCAGTGGCTAACAATGGCATCTGAGTTTGAACAGTGCTTTAAGACGTTCGCAGGAAATGAACAACGACTCCGCAGTGCCTGTGATGCGATGAACTACCAAAGAGCTTCAGGGTTAGGTGACTGCCGTAGGCTGCTTGGATAACTTTTTACATAATTTTCATTTGTGACCAGGCCAGCGGATGCTGACTTTCTCCGTATCTTTACCATCATCAATCCCGCAGATTCTCAATGACGAACTATTCAGTTCGTAGAATTTATGACGTTGGAACTGAATTTATATCGTTTTGGAACTGCTACGGATGTTTTCCCTAAAGTGGGTGTCCATGTAGCCAATCATACATCCAGCGTACGTAAAACCGTTTGTTCAGATGCATAAAAACGATCAAAGGGATGCCCAGGCCATTGCCGAAGCGGCGGTCAGACCGAATATTCCAGCAGTGAGTGTGAAGTCACAGGAGCAGTTGGATTTACAGGCGATACATAGAGTCAGGGAGCTA
>MDTB01120197.1_pt1 | contig 20033 bp, 17 predicted proteins | sample 811161 | NCBI WGS metagenome assembly MDTB01 (sample SAMN05326650, study PRJNA326480) | marine metagenome | isolation source: seawater | place: Mediterranean Sea | collected 2009 | reverse complement strand
TATTATTTGATGATATTTTAAAAACATCAACGATTGATGATGTTGCATTATTATTAAATCTTCATCTAGGTCAGTCGATATCAGATGATTATGGAATGGAAATGGCATTGTTTTTGGCCTACGCTGCAATATTGCCAAATCAAGGTGGTGGTCCATTTGGTGCTGTTATTGTTAAAAATAATCATTTACTGGCTTATGGTGCGAACCATGTAACAAGGTATAATGATCCAACAGAACATGGCGAAGTTAATGCCATTCGACAAGCCCTCACAAATAGAAAAAAGCTTAAAAATTCAACATTAATAACGAGTTGTTATCCGTGTCCGATGTGCTTTGGCTGTGCTATTGAGAATGATATTTCTAAGATACATTTTTGTAGTTCGCCAAATGATGCACAAACCCATGGTGGTTTTTTGGATCAAATGCTTTGGGAAGATCTTGAAATGCGCCGAAGTTCAGAGTTTTATTGCCCTGATTACTATGAATTTAAAGACAATTGTATTCAGCCTTCGGTGAGTTCATCCGGTGATCCATTAATCCCATTGTTGCAGCGGGTTTGTAAAACTGGCGGGTTTGAACCCAATGGATTGAAGTTTTATTCTCAGGAACCAATATCCTTACCACTTTTTGAATTTATGTCGTTATGCTGGGCAGGTATAAAACTTCCAAAAAATGTTTATATTGAACCATTTGATCGTGATAATGTTCAATTTGTTCAATCAAAGCAGCATATTCCTATTGGCCAAAAAATATTTGATCTTTATCGCCAAGTAGGAAATAAATATGGGCAAAAATAATTTTTTCTTTGGTTAACTTTGTTCTATGTACCGATTCATATCGTTTCAGCCAGAATGGCACATTCGTTCTAATAATCATCACCTTCGTCGTATTCTAATTGATATTTCACAGAAACCATATAAGTCAATACTAGAAACGTTTTTTGAAAGTATGATTTTGGCTGGAAGTGTTTATGTTTTGTCAAATGTGGCCGAAAACGAAAGGAGTATGTCCTTTTTTTATGCATTTTTCTCGGCGTCACTTTATTTATTAATTAGTGAGTCAAAATATCATTCATATGAATCACATTTATCATTAAATAATCATAACCAATACACTCAAGTTAGACACTTTATTCATCATGATCGCGTGCTTTTTCAATATGACTTAAATTTAGATCGTTATTTCATAACGGCGTTAAAACCTATTTCTGCAGGATCATTTTTGAGAAATGAGTTTTCGTTGATTCATAGCTATCCGGATGATGATTCTTCTTTAATCTCAACGTTTGGAATACTTGAGGTTGAGCCTATTTCCTTTCATCAAATTCAATTGAATTCAATGTCGTTTTATTTTTATCATGATTTGATTTACAAGGTATCAATGTCAGAACATTGCAATGCATTTTCCAAGAACTTAAATTCAAACTTTATTGGTAGTGATGATTATCAAGCCACGTTTATGATGGTTCCTGATCGATTTCTTCGGTTAAATTTTGGTATTTATTTTATAAATGATGTTTTACCCGGATGTAGAATTAATTTAAAACCTTTATCCACAGTTTGAAATTTCCGTTGCTTATACTATATTTAAGTCATGACAACATCTCAAATTATTAATCACTTAACTCCTGGCATGCAATTGATCCATGACGGTAATCGTCTCTTTACTGTTGATGAGGAACTTTCAAAGTCTTTTAAAGTTGGTGACAAGCTCATGTTTGTTACTGGATTTGACTCGCCAATTTTAATTCCAAAATTTGCAACTGATTTGGTTCGTGAAAAAATCAAGCGTAGTAAAGTTGCTTTTTACGATCTTGCAAGTGTTGGTGATGATCAATTAAATCAATTTTATGATGCGTTCGCTGATAATTTAGCAAATGATGCAATTTGGGATCAAATCAAAGAAGTCAATGAAGCGGATGTCAGTGTTGCTAAAGAAAAAGGTCGCTCGACCACTCGACTCATTGCATCAGATCAAACTCGAAAAAATATGATTGCTGGTTTAATTGAATTTCGTGATCAAGAACTACAACGTGTTGATAGTATTGGACAAAAATATCATGAAGGTTGGTCAGTTGATCTCATTAAAAGCCCACTGGGTGTGGTTGGGTTTGTTTTTGAGGGTAGGCCAAATGTCATTGCAGATGCAACGGGTGTTTTAAAAAGTGGCAATACTGCTCTATTTCGAGTTGGCCAAGATGCACGACAAACCGCAAATGCAATCTTAGAACATGCACTTTACCCTGCACTTGATGCTGCTAAAATATCGCGTGATGTGATTCAAATTTTAAATCGATCAGAACGCTCAACTGCTTGGGCACTTTTTTCTAACCCAGATTTGGATCTTGCAGTAGCTCGTGGCAGCGGTACTGCGGTTCGTATGTTAGGAGGCATTGCTCAGCAAGCAGGTGTTCCCGTTAGTTTGCATGGGACCGGTGGCGCTTGGATCATGACCAATGAATCAACCGATCCAGACCGCTTAAAATCGGCGATCATTGGCTCTCTTGATCGAAAGGTGTGCAATACCCTAAATACGCTTTGTATTTTAAAATCTCGTGTTAATGAGCTATTACCAGTTGCTATAGATGCTTTAGCCTCAGCAGCAGATGCTTTAGGATCTCGTTATAAAGTTCATGTTGAAACAAGTTCGCTCGATTTTATTCCGTCTGAACGGTTTGATACAGAAGTTCAAATTGAACGTCCTGGAGGAACTCAAACGGAACATCAATTTGTAGAAATTGCAACGAATCAGTTAGGAACTGAATGGATGTGGGAATCATCACCTGAGATTTCCCTTGTCGTGGTAGATGATTTAAATCAGTCTATTGAGTTATGTAATAAATACTCGCCTCGGTTTGTTACAAGTCTCATTTCAGAGAATCAATTGGAGTTAATGTCATTTTTTAATAAAATAAATGCACCATTTGTTGGTAATGGTATGACGCGGTGGGTTGATGGGCAGTATGCGCTTCATTCTCCAGAATTGGGACTTTCAAATTGGGAGAGTGGTCGTTTTTTAGCACGCTCTGCTATTTTAAGTGGTGATAGTGTTTATACTACACGAATAAAGATGAATCAGGTTCAGGTTGATTTGAAACGGTAATGAATGATTATACTATCGCTGATTTACCATTAAAGCTAATGACCTCAACAAAGTGGGCTGTCCAAGTTTTGGATGATCCGCTAGCATTACTGAATGATCATGCCCATTTAGAAAAAAAAGCTGCAAACAATGCGCTTGATATGCTTCATCGATGGCCAACAAGCTCACCGCCAAAATCTTGGGTAGCCAATATGATTCATGTCGCACGTGATGAGATTGAACATCTTCATGTTGTTAACAAGCTACTTGAGCGACGGGGTGGGGAAATGAGTAAATCACATAAAAATGGTTATGCCGCGTCATTAAATCGTTTCATTCGTTTAGGTGAGGGACATTTTGAACATGTCGATCGTTTGTTGGTTTCAGCAATGATTGAGTGTCGTTCTTGTGAGCGATTTAAATTGTTGGCAGATGCTACCCAAGGGAAGGATGATGAATTGAATCATTTATATTCAGAACTTTGGCGCTCTGAACATGGTCATTATGCTGTTTTTCTTGAAATGGCAAAATTAATTACCTCCGAATCAGTTACTGACCGTTGGGAAACAATGTTGATTTATGAAAGCGAGATTATGGCTCAACAACCGTTTTCGTTTGGAATGCATGGCTATTTGCAATAAACATTTTTTAGGGTGTTTGCCTTTCATTTGTTGCTTGATACACTTTAATTATGTATGACCAAATTATTGATGCAAATGTAAATCGTATTGGCGAAGGATTACGCGTCATTGAAGAATACGTTCGTTTTGTTCGTTCAAACGAATCATTAACAAAGGATCTGTCGCGGATTCGTAAAATGGTCCATCAGGCATTTCCTCAACAATCCAATTATTTGCATTCAAGAAGCACTGGTCGTGATGTAAGAGCAAAAGAAGTTCCGTCGAAAAGAGATACAGTGTATGACTTACTTGTTGCTAATTTTAAACGTGTACAAGAAGCTTTACGTGTTTTAGAAGAATATGCAAATAGTGCGATTTGCAATGAATGTCGCTATGATATGTATGATCTTGAACAACATATACTTTTGCTTGCAACAAAGCCTGTGATTAAAAAAGGGGTTTACCTTATTTCAGATTCAGTTGAAACGTTAAAACAAGGTATTGATTGGGGATGTGCTCTGGTTCAATTACGTGATAAATATGCGTCCAAACCTGAATTACTCGACCGTGCCTATGAAGTCGCTGATTATGCAAAAAACACTACGGTTCCTTTTATCATTAATGATTTCATTGACATTGTTCAGCTTGTCGATGCTGATGGGCTTCATACCGGTCAAGATGATATTTCGCTTGTTAAACAACGCAAATTGTTAGGCGAACATAAAATTATTGGACGAACAACGCATTCCCTTGCACAAGGAAAATTGGCAGCAACTGAAGGTGCTGATTATGTTAGTGTTGGTCCGATTTGGGAAACACCCTCAAAACCAGACCGTGCAGCCATTGGATTTGATTATCTTGAACAAGTGAATGATGCTTTGGACATTCCTTTTGTTGCCATTGGTGGTATTAATGATCATAACATTCAGCACGTGATGAAATTTTCGCCTCATATGGTTGGCGTTATTCGTTCGTATCAATCAACACAACAATGGCAAGCGTTATTTGATGATTAAACTTTTTATGTTCTGATTATTCAATCCTGGTACAATTAAAAGAAAACTATAGAGGTGAGTATGTTATATCGTCGTTTAGGTTCATCTGGGTTAAAAGTGAGTCTATTATCGTTTGGTGCTTGGGTTACATTTTCCAATCAAGTTGATGAAAAAATCGCTCGGGATTTAATGGTTACGGCATATGAGAATGGTGTCAATTTTTTTGATAACGCTGAAGCCTATGTTCAAGGTGAAGCTGAAGTTATGATGGGACGGATTTTAAAAAAGATGGGGTGGGGACGAGATACATTTATTGTTTCATCAAAGGTTTACTGGGGTGGGGATAAGCCAACCCAACACGGCCTTTCAAAAAAACACATTCATGATGCTTGTCATGCTGCTCTTAAGCGGCTTCAAGTGGATTATTTAGATTTATATTTTTGTCATCGTCCTGATAAAGACACACCGGTTCATGAAACAGTTTTTGCAATGAACGATTTAATTGTTCAAGGAAAAATTTTATATTGGGGAACATCAGAATGGAAAGCGAATCAGTTAGTTGAAGCTTATAAAGTCGCATCGAAATATGGTTTGCGTGGCCCTGTTATGGAACAGCCAGAGTATAATTTATTTAATCGGAAAAATGTCGAAGTAAATTTAAAACCGATTATTGATAAATATGGTTTGGGAACGACGATATGGTCCCCCTTATGTTCAGGCATGTTAACGGGTAAATATCAACAAGGTATCCCTGAAAAATCACGTTTTAATTTAGATGGTTATGAATGGTTGAAAGATCGTTACAACAGCGATGTTGGAAAAGCTCGAATCGAACTTGTCCATCAATTGCAAACCATCATTCAAGATCTGGATTGCTCACTTGCGCAGGCTTCTATTGCCTGGTGTGCAAAGAATTTGGATGTATCAACCGTTATTTTGGGTGCGACTTCTGTTAAGCAACTGAAAGAAAATCTGGCAAGTCTTGCGGTTATTGATCAATTATCTGAGCAACATATGGATGCAATTAATCGTATATTTAAAGTTCATTGGACTTAATTTTGAATTTTTTTGGAGCGGGAGACGAGGGTCGAACTCGCAACCTTCGGCTTGGAAGGCCGATGCTCTACCAATTGAGCTACTCCCGCAATGGTTAACGATGCATACAATATACACCAGAACCCATAAAAATAAAACGATTGAATGATTCAGATTTGCAATTCATTTGGAGCACTTGCTAGAATTAATCTATGGAGTTTTTAACGACAACATTTTTAGGGCTGTTTTCGCTCCTATATACCATGTTGTATCCTATTTTTTTGAGACCTGTTTTTGCAACTTATATTGTTATTTTAGTATTCATTGCACTGGCTTGTGTAAAATTATATCAATATCTAAAACAACAATCATTTGCCAAATTAAACTTTAAAGAAAAAATTAAGTTAAGTTTTTTATGGAGTCTTCAAATTTACTTAACCCTAATGATGTTTTGGTATGTTTTTGTTCATTTTAAAACACATTCAATTATGTAATTTATTAATCTAGCATGTTTTTTTGGGGGGGACTTTTATATATCATGGTTACTTTTTCATCATATTTATATGGTGAAATAATCTTTGAATGGCCTTTTTTTAGTCAACATTTTAAAAATGCTGAACGCATTACCATTCATCATAATGATCAGACGATATCGTTATTTTTTAATGAGAATGTTTCTTATGTTTTTGGTGATCTTGTTAAAGTGAAAGGGAAATTTCGACCTTGCCAATCCCCTAGAAACCCTGGTAAAACAGATTACTGTCAGTGGCCTTACAATAATGATGATACGTTTTTTGTTAAACATCATTTTTTGGCTGAAAACTCATTAAAGCCGAGGAGTTTGATTATACTGTCCCAATGTCCTTCTTTAATTATGAAACGATTCCAGCAGCTTTTTGAATCAAATTACGCGGTGATTTATACCATGATTTTTGGTCACAGGGAAAATCTTCTAAGTCCCCACATTAAACAATCTTTTCTGGCCATCGGATTGATTCATTTATTGGTTGTCTCAGGAGCTCAAATTAGTATCTTATCAGGTACAGTTATTGGGATAGTTCGGGTAATTCGAGCTCCATTTTTATTGGGTATTTTAATGTTGTGTTTTATTCAATGCCTTTACATGATGGTTACAGGTTTTGACGCGTCTATTTTACGTGCAATAGTTATGACCAACCTATACTATTTATTTCATTTTTATTTTCTATTTCGAATTCCTGTGATTTTCTATTTATTGATTGCAGCGATTTTCGTTGTTTTTATTTTGCCAATGTCAGTTTTTAAGCCAGGTTTTTGGTACTCTTTTTTAATTACATATGGTTTATTGACCATTACGCCCAATTTAATTCAGAAGATTAATGGCCCTCGTTTTATTGTTGTCTATGTTTGTTCAACTTTTACGGCCGTTTTAATTGCTTTTCCGATTCAGTTTATTCAATCTGCTTATTTTCAACCGATGTCTATTGTTGCCAATTTATGGATTTCTTGGATGGGTATTATTGTTCTTTTTTGTGGGTTGATTATTTTTTTAATCTCATTTTTATCATTGCCAGTTGCAGCAATGATGGGACAAGGCCTCGATTTTTTTGTTGATGTAATGTTGGCTACTTCAACCCAATTATTTTTCCAATTTAAGGGCATCTATATTGATCATATTCTAAAAGTTGCTTTGATTGCTTCTTTGATTTTATTTCTAATGCCGATGATTATTAAAATTCGGCTTCGTTGGTGTATTTTAGTTGGTCTATTTATAAATTTTTCTACCTTATTTTACTTAAACCAGCGAACGTTTGTGATGGCCATTGATGTTGGACAGGGGGATGCGACCTTAATTGTAAATGGTTTTTATTCAGTTTTAATCGATACGGGAGGTTATTCTCGAGCTGAACCAGTGGCTAGAAAAGAGATTTTGCCAGTCCTTAATTATTATGGAATAAATACGCTTGATCTTTTAATTATTACCCATCATGATCTTGATCATATCGGTGGACTTTCAACGATTGTTAATCGTGGTGTAAAACAAATTTATACGCCAGATGAACTTTCAATTCGTCATCAGCAAATTTTTCGTCCGTTTTCATTAACGCACCGGTATTTAGAACTTACGTTATTTCCAACGCAAGGGCTTGGTTACGATTATTCATCGAATAATCGTGCGTTAATTATTCACTTTTATTTAAAAAATACGCGGTTTCTAATCACAGGAGATATTGATTCGACACTAGAAGTTGAACTCATTAATCGTAACATTATTCAAGATATTGATGTTCTTAAAATTGGTCATCACGGGAGTGTCTCATCAACTTCATTTGAATTATTATCACAAACGTCACCATTATTTGCTTGGAATAGTTGTGCACCTAATCATCGGTATCATCACCCTCATTCAGATGTTGTGGATCGATTAAATAATCATAACATTCCATTTCTTTCGACACATCAGGTTGGTGCAATTCGTTTCGATATTTTCCAACATGATGTGATGATTCATTCATTTCGAAATAATGCTGTTTATAAGCTCAATCATCCGTTCGATTAAACAATGAGTGATGATTATCTTACTTAAAGGCCGCAAATAATTTCCGTAACGTTTATTTTTTTCTCTCTTGTAATTTAAATAAAATTACTTTTAAAAAATAATAATTTATAAAATTTAAATACCACTAAAAATTAATCATGCTTTGATAATTTTTATCGATAACTTACAACATGTTGGAATTACAAAGAAAAGCTTCTCTGTGTCGAATTGGTGCCTATTGTGCATTTATTGCTGGTGCATGTTACTCGATGATTGTCATTTGTGCTTTTTTATCTCCATCAACCATTGCATCTTATGTTACTTCTCATCAATATTTTGAAGATTTCAAATCGTATCGTTATATCTTTATTTTCTTAAAGTTTTTAATGATTATTGCAAACGCATCTTTTGTTGGTGTTGTTCTTGCATTTCATTCATTATGTCGAGCGAAAAATTATGGAAAGATGACGCTTTTTTCAATTCTTGCAATTATTGGATTGGGTGTTGGTGTTTTTCAATCGGTTCTTGATATGACAATGGTTCCATATTTAGCTACACAATATGCGATTGGTTCAGATGTTGTTAAAGAGGTCATTATTGCTATTGGGGTTGCCAATCCAGCAATCTATATAATTTCGCTTGGTTTTCCTGGTATATGGTTTATTTTTGTCAGTATTCTTGCTGCTGATAATCCCAATATACCGAAATTATTGGTTTTTTTAGGTTTTATGTGGGGTGTCGGAAATATTGTTACTGTATTTGCTCATGTTGTCATTATTATTTGGCTAATATATTTGGTTGCTTTTGGGGCTTTGTGTGCAGCTCCGATTTGGAGTATTTGGGAAGGTATTTATCTACTTCAAATCTCAGATAATTTACAGTCTCAAATTCAACAGCGGGTTGATTCATATTTATCAAAAAAGAATATGGATGAAAAATTGGCTATTGATCCTTAGGTTTTCTTCGATTTCGTTTAAAGTTTCTTTTGGGCCTAAATTGTTTTATTGATTCTTCTCTGTCGCTTAATTTAAATTCTGTTAAACTTTCACAGGGAAGATCTTTTTTAATTAGTCGTTGAATGGATGATAGCTGTTTTGTTTCTTCAGGACTTATTAGCGAAATTGCTTCACCTTTCGCGCCAGCCCGGCCAGTCCTTCCAATCCGATGGACATAATCTTCAGCGACATGAGGCAATTCGTAATTAATGACATTTGGCAGTTCGTTAATGTCTAATCCTCTTGATGCAATATCTGTTGCAACCAGTGTTTGAAGTTTTCCTGATTTAAATTCTTCTAATGCTTTTGTTCTCGCATTTTGACTTTTATTGCCATGGATTGCACTGGAACTTATTCCATTTTTTTCTAAAATTTTTGATAACTTATTTGCTTTGTGTTTTGTTTGAGTAAAAATTAGTACTTGATACCAATTGTTTTTTGAAATTAATTGGCAAAGTAAATCTGATTTTTGTTCTTTTCTAACTTTGTAAATTGACTGTTTTATTGAACTTACAGTTGAATTTTTAGGTGTTACAGAAACTTCTTTCGGGTTTTTTAAAAATTGTGTTGATAATTTTAAAATATCATTTGAAAATGTGGCTGAAAAAAGTAATGTTTGTCGACTTTTCGGCAATAAGGATAATATTTTTTTAACATCATGAATAAACCCCATATCAAGCATTCGATCGGCTTCATCTAAAACAACGACTTCAAGATGTTGAAAATTAATATAATTTTGATGATATAAATCCAATAATCGCCCAGGAGTTGCAACTAAGATATCAACACCTTTTTTTAATTTTGTTTTTTGTGGGTTAATATTTACTCCGCCAAAAACAGTAAATGATGAGATCGATAAATGTTTACTGTAATCAGCAATGGACGCATTTATTTGACTTGCAAGCTCTCGTGTCGGACTTAAAATCAATGCTTTGATTTTTTTATTCGTTTCTTTTTTGTTTTGCTGTAACAATTCTAGAATTGGTAACGTAAATCCGGCTGTTTTACCTGTTCCGGTTTGGGCAGCAGCTAAAACATCGTTTTTTTCTAGTATTAACGGAATTACTTTTTCTTGGATTGGTGTCGGATTTTCATAACCTTTTTCTATCAAAGCATTTGTAATTTTTTCAGATAGTCCAAAAATATGGAATGATGATTTTTTGTTTTCAGATTTTTTAAATATATTTTTCATAATGATTCTCATTAATATCGTATGATTATGAAAAGAATTTCAAAAAAGTTATTATTCCCAATCTTTAACCTCTGTAAAGCCTTTGCTTGAGTGATCGTTTTCCCCCCATTTGAAGACATCTTCGCAACTTACCGATCCTTTTATTTTAAATAGCCGAACATCTTGAGTATAATTTCCTCTGCGTTTTGGTTTTTTTTCTGTAAATATTAAATGATTGTTTCGTAATAAGATAATGAATAGGTTTGACATATTAACTCCAAGATATAAATTAAAAAAGATAGGTTTTACTATTTCCCGAGAGTAGTAAAAACGATAGTTTCTTTTCATTATACTTGAAATTTTAAATATTTCTTTAAATTTTAATTTATTTTTTTTTTCTTTATGTATTTGAATTGTTTTATACTTTCTTCAATTGGGCGATTTCTTTGTTTTTTGATATGATTATTTGGATGAAAAATTTAATTATCGAAAACGTTGAATTTAAATCACGATTGTTATTGGGAACAGGTAAATTTTCTTCAGATGTGCTTATGGGTAAGGCCATTGTCGAAAGTGGTGCTGAAATTATTACGGCTGCTTTAAGACGTGTCGACTTAAATAATCCCAACGATGTATTTTTGAACGTTATTGATCCAAACAAATATATTTTTTTAACCAACACATCAGGTGCGCGTACAGCTGAGGAGGCTATTCGGTTGGCTCGTTTGGGTGCAACAAAATCAAAATGGGTTAAATTGGAATTAACACCTGAACCTAATCATTTATTACCTGATCCAATTGAAACTTTAAAGGCTGCTGAAGTCTTAATTAAAGAAGGGCTAATTATACTTCCTTACATAAATGCTGATCCGATTTTATGCAAACGTTTGGAAGATGTTGGTTGTCAGGTTGTAATGCCTTTGGGTGCTCCCATCGGTACAAATAAAGGGCTTACAACACGAGATCAACTTGAAATAATCATTCAAAATAGTAATGTGCCGGTAATTATTGATGCTGGGTTAGGAGCACCTTCTCATGCATGTGAAGCGATGGAAATGGGTGCAGATGCAGTTTTGATTAACACCGCCATTGCAACAGCCTCTGACCCAATTGCTATGGCGAAGGCTTTTCGAATCGCTGTTGAGGCCGGTCGTATTGCTTATGAATCAGGCTTGGCATCTAAAACCAATCAAGCCATTGCATCATCCCCACTTACCGGTTTTCTAAATTAATGTACTCCACTATTTTTTCATTTCAGGATACGCTTAAAAAACGTCTTGGCATTCATGATGCATATCCAGAATTGTCTATTGATGAGTTATTTGATTGCCCCTATGCTATTTTTTCGTCATTAACAGACGGTCAATTGGAATCATTAGCACAAAAAGCGACGTTCATTACGAAACAACGGTTTGGAAATGTGATGCGGTTTTTTATTCCCCTTTATTTATCGAATGAATGTTTTAATAATTGCACCTATTGTGGGTTTAGTTATGATCGAAATATTGATCGCTACACGTTATCGGATTCCGAAATTAGTGAAAATGTGGACCTTTTAGTTAATAAAGGATTTCAGCACTTACTTTTATTAACTGGTGAATCAGCAAAAAATGTAGAGATGAATTATTTTCGTCGAGTTTTGCCGCTTATTCGACCTAAAGTAGCGCAATTGGGAATGGAAGTTCAACCTTTATCCATTGATGATTATAAAGAACTTATTGGTCTTGGTCTGGATGCCGTAACTGTTTATCAGGAAACGTACCACAAAGATCATTATTTAATGCATCATTTAAGTGGTAAAAAACGTCGTTTTGAGTACCGCCTTGATACGGCAGATCGTGCAGCTTGTGCTGGTGTTTTTCGGATTAATATTGGTGCACTTTTTGGACTAAGTGATTGGGTTTATGAAGCGATTTCACTGGTTGATCATTTAGATTACTTGTATAAAACTTATTGGAAAACTCAATTTTCGATATCATTTCCTCGTATTACCTCAATTTTTGATGGCACCCGAACCTTAATGCCCGTGACAGACCGTCAGTTGGTTCAATTGGTATGCGCATTTCGATGTCTTTTTCCGGATTTAGGTATTACACTTTCAACGCGGGAATCTGCTAAATTACGTGATGGTTTAATGCACCTTGGTGTTACTGACATGAGTGCTGAATCCATGACATCACCTGGTGCTTATGCTGGAATTGATGCTGAACCACAGTTTTCAATCGCTGATAAACGTTCCCTTAATGCCATTCGTCAGGTATTAATTCATCAAGGTTTTGATACGGTTGTCAAAGATTGGGATGTCAGTTTGCATCAATGATTGATTCTTTTGCACTTTTGACGTCTTAACATAGTCACCAATTTCAAATCTAAACCATCATGCTACCTTATTTCAAATGATGTCTACCTGAGTTTTCAAGTAGCGCTAATGGCGCTTCTTAATTCGATTAATTTTATTGATGAATGCAACAAATCATCTTTACCAAGTGAATTTTTTTATGAACTACCAGCCATTTAATTTAAATTCATCAACATAAGCTTCTGATAAATCACTGAGTAGTTCCTTAATGCGTTGATATTCATTAATATATTCATTAACTTTGCTAAGATCTGAACTTTTAATAAATCGAGTTCTACTTTTGCCTTTTACAGAATAACTCAACTGATAATAAGGACCGTGTTTTTTGGATTAATTTTGTCATGGCATTGACAGTTTTTATTATTACAAACCGTGTACTGGAGTGAAATTTTTCCAGGGTGAAATCGACCCGTATTTTGAATTTTTTCTTTTATTTTATTTGGCTCACCTTTTCCCAAAACCTTTTCCTTTACCTAACTCCCATTTTGTAGCAATTTTTTGCTACAAGTTAATATTATCTTCTTTTTGTTAACTTTTGCAATACTATTTATAATTATTTGAGTGATTCATAAATGTTATTAAATATAATGCCATTGATTACTTGGCGAATTGCTGTGAATACAAATAGATTTGTTGAATAAAATCGTGAAATACCGTGACTTCTATAAAGCTGAGACAAATTCGAAGGATTTCCAATTTGGTTGTTTATTTTACCAATTTCCAACGGCTGAATTAAAATGGCTGTTGTTAGACCGGATAATGCACCGCTGAGTGTTGAGTTCATCAGTGTTTTTTCTGAGCTAATTTCACTTTTATATATATCTTGTGTATTAAACCAGCAAAAGTAGCCAACAATTGTTCTTGATTGAAAAAATTTTATGGCATTCAAGTGTTTTTTATGTGGGATATGTTTAATATTTTTAAATGCTTCAGTAATTGTTTTCGCAGTTTCTGTTTGAAGTTGAATTTTAAATACATCCAAAGGGTAGGTAATGCATGGTTTTATTATGCCACTAATTATGGCCCCGTAAGTGCTAGCGAATGGTTTTGGAATGGATGTATCTGATTTTAATCTGGACACTATTTCAAAGCCGATAAAGCGTGAAAGTGGAAAGTTTATTGATGATGGAATAAACCCTTTGTATTTAAAAATGTTTTTTATTTTTTTTCCTGCTTGAATTTGTTTAATTGCCGTATCAATTGGATAAGTGATGCCAAGTTGTACGATGGATGCGACACCTGCTTTTTGACCATCAGATAGTGATCTGTTGAAAACGTTTATTTGATTTATCATAGTTAAACTAGAGTAGTTAAGGGATAGAAATGAAATTAAAGGGAGGCATTACCTCACGCCACTTTGGCATGAGGTAATTTTTTGATTTAAAGTTGGTCGTAAGTTTCTTTTGAACAGAACTTTGTTAGGTTTGTTCCATCGTCATCTTTAGCTTTTAATGCATAACGGATTTGCTTACCTTTTGATGTTTCACGTTCGTATTCTACTTTTTGGATCGCAGATTCATCAATTTGTACCTTTTCTCTTTTTTAACATTATAAAATTCAATTGCCATGGTTTTTCTCCTTTATTAATTTTTTCATTAAATAAATGATAACTGTTTTGCTTTCACATAACAAACATCATTATTAATTAATGTTTTTTCTAAAAAGCCCTCCTCACAATAAAACTGCAATTCATTAATTGCTTGAGCAAGATCCATATTAAATTCGTCGGCATACATGGCCTCTGTAATCTGGCTATTTGAAGCAAGAAAAGAATCGATTAAACTTTTCGGTATAACAGCTTCTTTAACACTGATTGAAGTCACTTTTTTGATATTACTTGTTGCATTTGGTAATCGATAACATGTGCTTCGTCCGGATCCAACGATCATAAGCTTGCTTTGCTGAACCAACTCTGCAAGTTCAATATGCGCTGTTTTATGTGAGACGCTGAAAAGTTTTCGGTATTGTTTATTTTTTATTGACCCTTGTTTTGTTATAAAATCAATCGCTTTCATTTGTCGATTGTTAAAAGTAGGAGGGGCTTCTTCAACAAAATCCGGTGCAGGTTCTATTGTTGTCTGATTTAAGTTTACTGTTTGTTCTATTTCTGTGGCTTGCTGTATTTCATTTTGATTTAACCCATTCATTGTTCCTGTAGTATATCTGTTATTCGTTTGATTGTTGATTTGTTGCTGTATTGGTTGGGTAATGGGTTGATTTGTTATTTGTTGGGGGATATTTGATTGAATTGCTTGCTGAATGATTGGTGTATATTCAACAATTTTTCGTTCATGTAACTTATAATATTTACCACTAAATGCGAGCTCCATTGGGCTTTTTTCAATGTCTAATATTAATATTTTTTTGTTTGATCGAAAAAGGAATGTTGATGAGATTAACGCATTTTTAAAATGATTATCAAGAAACTGATCAATCCACTGATCTGTTTGCTCGTATCCAGTTAAATGAACATTAACTTTATCGTAGCCAATAATGAGTTGACCTCCAGCAGTATTAAGTAAGCCACATAAAATTTGACCAATAATTCGTTCTTGGCGTGTGCTACTTAAAAAAAAAGTTGAGTCCGATTGGTTTTGAATGAGGGAAATAAACGATTGCCAATTCATATAACATATCTTACCAAACAATTTAAAATAATTTCTATATTTTTTTCAATTCTTGACATCTAATCAAAAGATTTCGAAAATACAAAGTATGAATATTTTATTAATCGGATCTGGTGGACGTGAACATGCAATTGCTCATCGATTAGCTCAATCCAGGCGATGTACGAAACTCTTTATTGCCCCTGGTAATCCTGGAACTTTTCAATGTGGTGAAAATATTCCCATATCAAGTGAGAATATTATGGCGCTTATTAAATTTGCTAAAGAAAACGATGTTGCTTTAACATTTGTAGGACCTGAAATTCCGTTAGCGCTTGGTATTGTTGATGCATTTAATGATGCGGGTCTAACAATTGTTGGCCCAAATAAAAATGCTGCTCAGTTAGAAAGTTCGAAGGCATGGGCAAAAGCAAAATATAAAAAGTATAATATTCCCTCAGCAAATTTTGCAGAATTTCATGATTATGTTACTGCGTTGGAATATGTTCAAACAAAAAATGAATTTCCAATTGTTATTAAAGCGGACGGTTTAGCCGCAGGTAAAGGTGTAACAATTGCAACAGATTTTGATATGGCCAAACAGGCCTTATCCGATTGTTTTTTAGATCACGTTTTTAAGGATGCCGGTGCATGCGTTGTTATTGAGGATTTTTTAGAAGGTGAAGAAGCTTCACTTTTTGCCTTTACCGATGGTAAAACAGTTGTTCCAATGATTTCCGCACAAGACCATAAAGCGATTTATGATGGTGATCAAGGTCCAAATACTGGTGGTATGGGCGCTTATTCTCCGGCACCTGTCTTTACTGATGCGGTCCAAGAAAAAGTCATGACACGGATATTAAATCCTTTAATCGAAGGTTTTCAAAACGATGGCATTCAATATAAAGGAATTTTATACGCCGGGTTGATGATTGATTCGAACGGTGATCCGCATGTGGTTGAATTTAATATTCGATTCGGCGACCCTGAAACTCAAATCGTTTTACCAAAATTAGAAACAGATTTGGTTGATGTTCTTCTTGCAATCTCGAATGAAACATTGGCTGATATCGAATTAAAATGGCAGGGCGGATATAGTGTTTGTGTTGTTATGGCGTCTCATGGGTATCCTGGAACATATAAAAAGGGGCATCTTATTTCGGGGATTCATGATTCATCAGATGAAAATACCTATGTTTTTCATGCGGGAACCAAACAAACAGATTCTGGTCATTTTGTGACCAATGGGGGCCGAGTTTTAAATGTTTGTGCTGATGGTGATACGCTTGATGCTGCAATTTCGTCAGCATATCGACGAGTTGATAAAATTGCATTTGACGGGGCTTTTTTTAGAAAAGATATTGGTCAAAAAGGGCTGGTTCGCTTAAAAAGTACGGAGTGAAACTTCAGCATTTTTTATCTAAAAATCAAATTTTTTCTCGGCGTCATGCTGAGAAAATGATTGCAAGGGGTTATGTTAAATTAAATGGTGAGGTTTTTACTGATTTTTTATACCCTATATCGGATTTTGATACCATTTCATTCCATACAAAGCTCCATGATTATATTGCAACTTTAGGCGCAGTTTTAGTCCATAAACCACGTGGGATATGGACCAATTGCAAGCAGGGTTTACAAGAAAAGGAAGTTCATGATTTGTTACCAAAACAATATTCTCAATATTCCTCTATTGGTCGATTGGATAAAGATTCAGAAGGGCTTATTTTATTTACGAATGATGGTATTTTTGCGAATTCATTTTTAAATTCTGGTGAGGAACATGTTCGGACCTATCATGTATGGACAAAATCTCCGTTAACGCGAGCTGATATCAAGCAATTAAAAGCCGGTGTATTATTGAATGATGGTCCCACCAAACCATGTGACATTCATGAACTTAAGCCATTGTGTTATGAGTTTAAGTTAACTGAGGGGAAAAATCGTCAAATTCGTCGAATGGTTGAGTTTTGTGAGACGTATGTAACTCGATTAAAGCGATTAACATTTGGTCCCCATGTGTTGGGTGGCATTGTTGTTGGTCAATTTAAGTTTTTTTCATTGGCTGATGCGTTTTATAAGCGATTGGATATTCACAATTTGACTATTGATAATTCATCATCATGATTGTCAGGAGTATGGTATTCTGACACAATAATTTTATGCTAGATTCCATTTTATTTAAAAATATTCAATTGGTTCTTTCAAATGATACAGTTACTGGTGATTTACTTGTACAAAATGGTCGAATTTCTAAAATTGAACCGAATATAACGGATTCTGCTGAACTTGTTATTAATGAACCTGGTTTAACATTGATGTCAGGCGTTATTGATAGTCATGTTCATTTTAGAGAACCCGGTGCAACACATAAAGAAACCATCCAGTCTGGTTCTAAAGCCGCAGTATCCGGTGGTGTTACAACATTTTTTGATATGCCCAACAATAATCCTGCTACGGTAACTGTTGATGCTTTAAATGCGAAAAAAGCGCGTGCTGCTGAATCATCTTATGCCAATTATAACTTTTATATTGGTGCAACCCTTGATAATTTAGACGAGCTTGTGAAGGCTGATAATTGCCCTGGAATTAAGATTTTTATGGGGTCTTCAACAGGCAATATGTTAGTGGAAGATTCTAAAATATTGAATGACATTTTTAAGCATGCCAATAAACCAATTGTGATCCATTCTGAAGATGAGACCATGGTTCGTGCCAATATGGAAAGATTCAAAGGGTCAAATGATGCCGCCGATCACATGAATATTCGTACGCCAGAAGCGGCCTTAGCCTGTACAAAGCGTGCGGTTGAGTTGGCTATAAAACATCAACAGCGCCTTCATATTTTGCATTTAACAACCGCGGATGAAGTGGATTGGTTGATGGCTCAGGATTTACCGCCTTACATTACCGTTGAAGTTTGTATTCAACATTTACTTCTTCATGCGCCTCGAGTCTATGAACAATTCGGAACATTTGCTCAAATTAATCCACCATTGCGAACTGAATATCATGCAAATCGATTATGGTATGGTTTGCAGCAAGGTTTAATATCCTCAATTGTAACTGATCATGCACCTCACTTAATTGATGAAAAATCATTGCCTTTTGGTGAGGCGCCTTCAGGGATGCCTGGTGTGGAAACGCTATTGCCGTTAACATTACAATTTTTTCATCAACAACGCGCCACTCTTAATCAGGTCTCTTATTGGTTAAGCGGAGCGGCTCAGCGCTTGTTTGGTATTGAAAGAAGAGGGCAATTATTGCCTGGCAATTACGCTGATTTAGCTATTGTTGATTTAAATCATGAATGGACCATTGAAAATAAAACCACGGTGAGTCAGTGTGGTTGGTCAGCATTTGATGGCGTAAAGCTCAAGGGGCGACCTGTCATGACGTTTGTGAATGGCCAATTGGTATTTCGTGAAGGCGAATTTTTCGAACTTCAAAGTAACGCTAAAGAAGTTCAATTTAATTATTAATTTAGTTCAATTGATTGCATAAATAAGACTTTATTGTTAAGCTCACCGAATGAGTCAAAATATACGTAATGTTGCCATTATTGCTCACGTTGATCACGGTAAAACAACGTTGGTTGATCAATTGTTTAAACAAAGTGGTTTATTTCGTGAAAATCAACACGTTGAAGAACGCCTAATGGATTCAATGGATCTAGAAAAAGAGCGTGGGATTACCATTAAAGCAAAAAATGGTGCGTTTCAGTATCAAGGGACACATATTAATATTATTGATACACCAGGTCACGCTGATTTTGGTGGTGAGGTTGAGCGTGTCCTTAAAATGGCTGATGGTGCCTTATTTTTAGTTGATGCTCAAGAAGGCCCAATGCCTCAGTCTCATTTTGTCTTAAAAAAAGCCATTGCCCAACATATTCCACTTATTGTTGTGATTAATAAGATTGATAAACCATCTGCTCGTGCCGATTGGGTGTTGGATCAAGTATTTGATTTAATGGTCCATTTGGAAGCCCCGGACGATATGCTTGATTTCCCCGTTATTTATGCCTCAGCAAAAAATGGCTGGGCATCAAATGAATTGGAAACCCAAACCAATTCAATGAAAGACTTGTATGATTTGATAGTTGAAAAACTACCATCGCCTGTATTTAAAGTGGATGACCCGTTGCAATTACTTGTATCAACCATTTCATATTCACAGTTTTTAGGTCGTTCAGCGATAGGGAAACTTACCGGTGGTACTTTAAAAATCAACCAGCCAATTGGTATTTCAACAGGGACAGACTCTGGTATTCGACCGGGTCGAATTTCAAAGATTCATGTTTTTAAAGGCAATGACTTTGATGAGGTCTCCACTGCCAGTGCGGGTCAAATTATTGCCATATCTGGCATTCAAGATATTACGGTTGGGGAAACCATTGTTGACCCTGAACAACCCGCACCATTGCCAATGGCCGCCATTGATCCGCCGACCATTTCTGTTGAGTTTTTACCGAACGACTCACCATTTGCAGGCAAAGAGGGCGAATTTGTGACCACGCGTCAATTGCGTGAGCGGCTTTACCGAGAAACGTTGGCTGATGTTGCGCTTAAAGTTTCGGATAGTGATACCGGTATTGGTTATAAAGTGGCTGGGAGAGGGGAGCTTCATATTTCAATTCTCATTGAAAAAATGCGC
>MDTB01051565.1_pt1 | contig 20033 bp, 16 predicted proteins | sample 811161 | NCBI WGS metagenome assembly MDTB01 (sample SAMN05326650, study PRJNA326480) | marine metagenome | isolation source: seawater | place: Mediterranean Sea | collected 2009 | reverse complement strand
CAGGACCGGTGGTCACTAAGGCAGCTCCAATTTGATTTGAGGCACGAGCATAACCCTCTGCGGAAAAAGCAACAGCTTGCTCATGGTGACAACAAAAATAATTTACCAAATCAGATTTTGCGACTGAATCACAGAGCACAATTGACCCTCCTCCACTAACAGTAAAGATATCATGTATCCCTTTTGAGGAAAGCCATTCGATTATATAATCTGAAAGTCTCATATCCGTTACTTCCTAAATTTCTTTTCAAAAAAGCTGGACTATACTTTATGCCGGTTTAGCAGTTTTTCTATTTTTTACATTATCACTGTCATTACTATAAAGGCCTAAAAACCAGCGACCCTCATCACCATACCAGTCCACTGGTTTAGTACTATCAGGATCAATTACTTCTACACCATGTTTAATTGTTGCAAGACCGATTGCAAAATCACCTTCGACTATGTTATGCTCTAAGTCTATCTTATTTCCATTTTTTCCAATTGCATAAAAGCCACCTTTCTTATACGCACCCTTCGCTCCTCTCGTAGATAGATAACCTGATGCAAAAGTTAACTGATTATGAAACGGGTCTGAGTGTGTTTCTAGGATACCACATTTAGGCGGGTAGAGTACAACTTGTATCCTATCACAAGTGCCTTCACTAGGTATATTCGTCTCATACTCATACGGATGAAGTCCAGTGAATTCTTTAATGACTCTCCACCGATCCATAATTGTTTCGCGAACACCCAATTCATCTATATTCCATGGGAAAAAGAAAGTCGTATGACCCACTTTTCTGATAGAATATTTTTTAGAAGTTTCCTCATCAATTACTCGATGAAAGTTTGGACAACCATCATTCATTTTGTGAAAAGTACTATGATTTCGGTTCCAAAATGCCTGTGTATTTGATTTAATTGCTCGTGTTATCTCCTTAGAAAAAGTATCTTTTAAAATTAATATATTTCCACTGACCATGGACTCTATCAATTCAGAAATTAATTTTAAATCTTTACTTTGTACGATTTCGCGTAAGTTTTCATAAGTCATCGTGTGATGCCCACTACAAAATTCAGGCATACCACTACTTTTAATGTTTTTTGTCCATAGTTTTTTAATAGTCATTCGTTTCCCTCAACTCGATAAGTAATCCATTTTTGCTTATAGGGATATATTTTCAGCACCATCCATCGGTATTATTGAACCTGATAAAATACTCGTATCTATCATGCAAAAATGTGAAATAAACGGTATTATTTCTTCAGTAGTTGCCATCTTTTTTCTTGGTAACCGTTTCTCAATAAAATCATTATAAAATGCTGGCTTATTGCGCTTAAGACGATCCATCGCATTTCCTTTTTCCCAATATGCCCCAATTGATAAAGCCATTATAGATATTTTTTTTGAAATTAATTCTTTACCAAGAAATCTTACGTAAGTTTCTAATGCCGTCTTTGCTATTGTATAACCTAATGATCCAATTAATTGTCTCGTAGCTATCGAGCCAATACATATAATTTTTCCACTTGGTTTAATTTTTGGTATCATCAGGCGATTAAACTCTTGAATAACGCCAAAATTAAACCAAAGTACTTTATTAAGGTCATTAAAAGAAATCATGGTGTCAGACATCCCAAGTCCACCACCAATATTGTAAAAAATGACATCAAAACTATCAAATTCTTTCAAAATATCAACACACACTTCTTTAACGTCATCAGAATTTTCTAATTTATTGGAAATCACTTTCACATTTTTACTTGGGACTAGATTGACATTCTTTTTGCCAGTGATCAAACAGAGATTATGACCTTCAACTACCATTTGTTTTGCAAGTCCGAGACCTAAACTTGAGCCACCACCAACAATTAAAAGATTTAATTTCATACCCATGATTTCTCTTATACCGATCCAGATGTATAGTTTTGTCGGTCCGTGTCACCTATTGCATTTTACGTACCGTGCGCTTGATACTGCATGGTATTATCTAAAAAAGTATCAAATACCCGGCAAATATGTCTCACAAAATATCTTCCAGTAGTAGTCACTAAAATATTTTTATCGTTAATATGAACCAACCCTTTTTCCTCAAAACCTTTAAGCAATTCTAGCTCTGCACCAAAATATTTTTGAAAACTGATTTTATAATCATTTTCTATTTTAGTCATATCCAACTTTTGATTACACTGCAGTTCAAAATTACAATCTCGCCGAATAATATCATCGGAATTTAGTTTATATTTCCTAGATATAGCAAATTTTCCTGCATCTATCGTATTTTTATATTTCAACAAATTAGAGGTTGCTTGAAAATAATGGTTGCCAAAAGCACTTGTGGAGGATGGCCCTAAACTAATAATATCCTTAGTATAACCCGGACTTTCACCACCAAAATTTCTATATACTCTTCCGTTATCTTTTGCGATGGACAGAGAATCAGTTTGTTTTGCAAAATGATCTAGACCTACCCAAGAATACCCTGCTTCAATTAGTGCCTCTGTAGACTCAACAAACATGTAAGGTAGATCACTTTTATCGGGTAATGCAGACTCGGCAATCATTTTCATATGTTTAACCTTGTTAGGAATATGTAGATACTTTATCAAAGTTATTCTCTCTGGCGAAAGTTGCTTCGTAAGTTCAATCGTTTCCCTAAGGGAATTTCTTGTCTGCATTGGCAACCCGAATAAGAGGTCGAAATTTACGCCTTTAAACTTATCTCTTACCTCCTCATTCATCAAGCGCTCAATTAATTCATATGGTTGCACTCTATTTATTTTTTCTTGAACCGCATCATTAAAATCTTGAATACCAAAAGAAATTCGATCTACTCCCATTGCTTCATAATAATCAAAATGCTCAAAATTCACAGTCCGCGGATCCACCTCCATTGAAAACTCTTGCAAACCTTCAAAGTTTATAAAATTCTTCAGTGCACTTACAAGGCTATTCAACTCATCAGTTGTTAAATGTGATGGTGTACCTCCGCCTAGATGTATCTCCTTAATATTTGGCGTAATTTTATTTTTTAGAAAAAATTGCTCTAGCATAGTAATTTCTTTAATCAAACATCGTACAAAGTTATTTATTATACCCCTATTATTTGAAATGCTTATTTGACAACAACAATAATAACAAAGTTTTGCACAGTAGGGGATATGGAGATATAAATATAGGGGCCTGCTCGGCGATGAAGAAAAAAAGTCCAAAAGAGCATTTTCATACGAAGACGTGTCTTCAAAATCATTCCACTCACCTAAAACTGGATAACTACTATAGTAAGGACCCGGTTCATTAAAAAAAGATATAAAATTTTCGTTAATGTTATGTGAGGAGATATAGTCAACAGACTTAAGTTCGTTTTGAATAAACATAATATTTCACCATAAGAAATTCAGTTAAAAAATAAAAAGATTTGGAAACTAAACTCGATCACGCCTTAACCTACTATTTTTCATGATCATGCAATCTTGTTTTTTGGAAACTCAAAGAGATGTTTTTCTTGCCCTCGGAAATCAAGCGGAATCCCGCCAGTTAAAATTCTTTCAGGAAACTCCTCGTTTAGAAATTGACTGTAGTTCAATTTAAAGTGCTCAAACCTTACTCTCCAATACTCTGAAGAAATTAGAATTGTTTGTAATCTCTTTTTCAACTCAGGTGACACTGAGCCATGCAATTTCTTTTCAAGATAACCATAAAAGTAAACAATCAAGGCATTATCAGGAGCTGTTTTTGTCGAAACATATTCCAGAAATTTAAATTGCTGATTGACTTTAGAAATCCTTGTTTCTCTCATTAATCTAGCAAAATTCAGGCGAATATTCATATAAAACCAGATGTCATCCAAAAATTTATTATCGGGAACATCATCCAAGTCCGAAATCTCTATCCTATTCAGAAACCCTGATAGAAGTCCTTGTTTTTCTCCAAACACACTTTGTTCTATTAAGCCTTTTTCAATGGCTCTTTGCCGTGAGTAAATTCCTAGCTGATATGGCGAGACTTCATTTTTTTCAGTTTTTAATGTTCCTTCCTGATCTCCAAGCAAACCCTCTTCAGTCATCTGATCATAAATTGGGGTATTTTTCCATGGTTGTAGTACTGATATATTGTTCCAATCAAGGTTCATTTCTTCAGATAGTTTTATCGTATCAAACATCATTCGAAATGTTTCATTTGGAAAACCAATAATTAATAATGACCTTGTGTTAATTTTTGGGAACTTACTTAATACTTCAGCCGCTTTAAGAAATGTATCTACTGTTCCTGGTTTTCTAATATCACGCAATATTTTTGGATTACCGGATTCAATGCCTATATTTACACCCACACAACCACTTTTTTCAGCAGCATCAACAACTTCTACATTATGCAGCGATTTTGCTATTACACCGTTCGTAGCATCCCATGTCATATTAAGGTTATTTTTTATCATTTCATTAAATAAATGTGCAGCCCGTCGCTCGTTCTTTAAAAGGTCATCGTCCAACCACACTACATGATCTATCCCATAGCTTTGCTTGAGCATTTTTAATTCTTCAATTACAGAATCAACTGACCTCTGCCTCACACCTTTACCGTGAAAGGTTCTAACATTACAAAACGTACACGCCGCTCTACATCCTCTATTAGATTGGATCGTCGCAATTCTAGATTCTGGTTTTATTAAACTAAAAAAACTTCCTATCGTGCCTACTTCAGAGTGACTTTGTATATCCATCTCTTCGTATAAAGGAATAAGATCCAGTTCAGCATCTGTAGGTAATGATAAATTATTTATATTATAAAATTTTTTCTTAAAAATAAACGCAAGCTGACTTAAACTATTACTTGAATCTTTTCCATTAACCACATCCAAAAATTGATCTAATGCATTCTCGGCCTCGTTGGTTATAGCAAAATCTGCACTTTTCACACTGTTCAAAATTTCTTCTAAATCATGAGTAACGTGAACACCTCCAACGACTATTGGTAAGTCAGGATTCTTTGATTTTATATAATCACATACTTTCTTAAAGGAGGGGTGCGTGACCGAAAATGTACACGTAACTCCAATAATATCTGGCATAAAGTCATAAATTCTTTGATCTACTTCTTTTTGCCAACTTTCGATAAAATCAAAGTCACTTGCCTTTTTAATTGATTGCACAAGTTTTAGGATCTGATGATTTAAATTACAAATTTTTGGAATATACCCTTTATCTAATAATTTTGATGCCAGAACTCCTATGCCATAAGCGGGGTAATTATTTGACCGACCTCTTTTGGCAACATCAAAATCAAAAATTGACTCGTCAACATCTGGCGGGTTTATAAAAAGAATTTTTTTAATAGGCTTCTTTTTAAATACTTTTCGCAAATGCTCTTCTGTTATCTTAACAACATTTTTCAAATTTGGATTTATGATTTCATTCAAATTGTTTACTCACTCGCTTCTTGATAATAGTTAATTTTAAATTTATACTTATATAACATTATCCAATTCTAAAACTAACTTATGATCCGTTCCCTATCTCTTTTGTCAGTCTAAAATAGCTAAATATCTTAAACTTGAAACTTGCGATGCAAGAATAGCACCTTTATCGACAAATTCAAAAATTTCTTTAAAAATTATTGTAATTATTTACATAAATCATTCATAATTATACGTTTTCATCATTTTCTTATGTAAATCAACAATTATGTTTTTCCTACTTTTAAAAAAATTGCTTATGATTTAAAGAAATAAATGCTGCTAATTTGTATAGATGGTATCCACACAAAACAGTACTAGGCGAAACCTAGCTCTTACATCATTTAAAATAGCATTAACCATTTACAAAAAAATTTAACTTTGAATTTTGTGATTTTAAACTGGATGGCCCTCATAAAACATAAATATTTGATCGGCTATATATTTAATCGCATTTTTACCTAAAAATTGATGAATGGGTATAGTCAGCAGATGCCTTGCTTGATACTCCGAATTCACCATATCATTAGAGTCAAATTTGCAATTTTTTCTCGCAGCTTGCTGCAAGTGTAACGGTTTCGGATAATGAATTTTAGTCTCAACCCCTCTCTTTTGAAGATATTCCTTTAATTCATCGCGCTTTGTAAAAAGTCCCATGTATAAAGCACAAGTCTCATAATGAGTTTCAACCCTTCTTGGTAAATCCAAATGACCCGCTTCAATAAGTTTTGAAAGTGCGTTATCCAATTGCCTGGCATTAGCTCTTCTTTTATTTAGAACATCCCCTAATTTATCCAAACCAAAAGATGCAACGATTGCCTGCAAAGGCTGCAAACGCATATTTACTCCCCAAAATTCTATATTATCCCTATCAATCATTCCATGATTTCGATATTTTAACATCCATGAGGCATGTTCAGCATTATTAGTTAAAACCATTCCACCATCACCCATTACATTAAGCGATTTCAAGGGGTGCATACTAAACGCATTTATTTCACCAAAAGTTCCAGCAGATTGTCCTGCGATGCTTGCACCAATACCCATACAGGCGTCCTCAATTAAAAATAAATTGAACTGATTACATATCTCTGTAATTTTCTCCATTGCTGGAGAGGAACCCGCCCAGTGAACAGGGATCACAGCTTTTGTTTTTTTGGTTATCGACTTACGAATTTTTTCAATATCAATTTGGAATCGATCATCACAATCAATTAAAACAGGGGTTGCCCCAACTGCAACTATGGCTCCAACAGTTGCATAAAAAGTATTCGTAACAGTTATAACTTCATCACCCGTCCCAATATTTAGGCATTTTAAAGCAAGAATCAGGGCGTCGGTTCCATTATTAGTTGAGATACAATATTCGGCATTCATAAATTGCGCAAACTTTGACTCAAAATCAGTTACAAAAGTTCCCAAAGTAAACTCAGTTGACGTTATTAACTTTTTCCACTGAGTAATTATTTCATCAGTATCAGAGAACTCCTGAGGTAAATAATTATATTTAATTTCCATAATTCTCACTCCAACCTTCAATTTGAAATCTATCAATTTTATTATACTGAATTACTAAATTTGCTATAAAACATTGCCTCATAAATTTTTTATGATTTCCGATAAACCATTTTTAAATCATCTATAAGCCATGTTCCTCAATTTTTAGATTCAAACCATCTCTAACTTTATTTTACGCTTTACCATGGCCCACGTTCTTTAGGTTACCTGAATATAACTAAAACAACTTTTTTAAACCTTCCGTTAACAAGGTAGGTTTAAAGTCGGGGAAAAGTGATCGTATTTTTGAAATATCAAACGCTCGATAGCCATTATGAGGCATTGGACCATTTCTATCTTTATACACTATCTTCTTTTGTGAACCCGAGATTGTTAAACACGAAGAAGCGATTGACTTAAATGAAACCACTGTTCCACTCGCAACATTTACGCGCTCAGCTTTGCTACTCTTTAACATTAACATACTGATTTGAGCAACGTCATCAATAAAAACGTGATCGCGGAGTTCTTCTCCTTTGCCAAACAACTCAATACTCGATGACTCTTTAACTAATCGGGAAAATTGATTTGGACCATAACCGTTATGCGGATCACCAAGACCATAGACTAGTGTTGGACATAAGATTCCGACTGGAGCCTGAAGAGTATCAAAACATAATTCTCGAGCAAGATGCATTACGCCATGTAAAGAAAGCGGCGCTTTTAACGAATTTTCAGTTAAAGGAGCTATACTATCTTGATATACAGCATCAGAGCTTATATTTAATAAATATTTTAATTTTTTGGTTTGACAGGCTTTTACTACTTGTTCCGCCATCCTTAAATTAAGGTTCAACATTTCTACATTTTTAACAGGAGCAACCGCCGCCCCTACCACCACAGAATCACCATCTTGAAGAATATTTCCTAATTTTTCTGATGCAGAAGATTGAGCTAAATCAATATCTTGTCTTGATAAATTTATCACTAAAAATTTATTCTCACAGCATTTTTTTGCAATAGCACTACTAATAAAACCTTTTGCACCGAGGATTATTACTCGTGACTTTCTTTCATCATTCATAGCATTTAAGTGTCCAAATTATCACGGTCATTTTTAAGGCTTTTTACCCAAACAAATATGCAAGAAGCCCATTTCATTAGCTAAATCATAATTTATTAATTCATAAGGATCAATTATTGTATTACCTCTCATGATTTCTTTTACTCTGGCTAGATCCAAGTTTTTATAATCTGACCATGGAGTTGCTAAGACCAATAAATCCACACCCTCGATACAGTCGTAAATTTTTTCAAAAAATGTAACAAAATCTGGTAAGGTAGTTTTAACAAGCGGGTCATGAACCGACACTCTATATGCTGATAATTTATCTATGAAATTTATGGACGGAGCATTTTTTATAGAAGAAGTATTTTCCTTATAGGATAATCCTAAAATTCCAATCTTACTATTTTTAAATTCAAAGATACTAGTATCTTTGAATTTTTTCCAAAGCCAATCTTTCCGGTGTTGCGAATTCTCAATTATTGCATTAACAGTATTGAATTGGGTTCCATACTTTTTGCCAAGCTGTGCAATGGTATATAAATCCCTTTCTATGTTACCACCTGATAGACCCAAACCAGGTTTTATGTAACTATACTGACCAATCCTTTTGTCCAGTTTCAAAGAAGGGATTACGTCAGACCAATTCGCACCTATCTTCTCACTAATTTCTGCTAATGTATTACTCATTGCCACAGATGCCGCTAAGAAAGCATTTATGCTAACTTTGGTTAATTCTGCACTTTCATAAAGCATAGGAAGAACAGGACAACTAAACATTTTTAGGAATTTATAGTATTTTTCGTTAAGCTTTATATTTGGTTCCACGCATCCAACTATGAATCTTTCTGGATACAAGGCTCTATCAATAGCCTCGCCAAATATTAACGTTTCAACCTGACAGTAAATTAGAAATTTGCTATATTTACTATTTATTTTTCTAGTAAAACCTGGCGGGATTTGAGAGAGAATTATCAGTATACAAGACTCAGGTATTACTTTTAAAATTTCATCGATACTATTATTTACCGAGGTCAATTCACTTTTGCCAAATCTATCGGTCTCTACATCCAAGGAAATAAAAACTACATCACAATCTACAAGATCTTTTACTATCGAAGTAAATCTTAAGTTTTTCTTATTTTTTATCAATAATTCAGTCAATAATGGTTCATCGATGTCAGTATGACCATTTCGTAGTTTCCTAACCTTACTCAAAGAAGTATCCTGCGCAATAATCTGGAAGCCTTTAGATGCACTTGCGACCGCATGAACTAAACCTAAATGGGAAAGCCCTGAATATCCAATGATAAGTCCCTCAGTCGACAATAGATTCCTCCAGCTCTTTCAAAGTATCATAAAGCCAAATATCTTTATCGAGCGTATCTTTTTTACCAACTGATATTAACGCTCGAAAATTTTCGTATTCAAGCTTCCAGGTAGGATCGTCCATAGATTGAACTATTTCAGTTTCTAACGGTTTCCCCGCGGGGAAAACCCTCTCTCGATAAGTAAACTTTGAAGGACCCCATTTACATAGTGACTCTATATGAGCAGAGCCTTCTGATCCTATAATATCGCAGGTAAAATGATTGCGCCACATGCACAATGTCATCTCCAGCTCAACCCTTGGCAAACTAAACTCAGAAGAAATAACGACATGATCAGGAGACAAATTCTCATAATTATTTGATGCAAGAGTTTTAAAATTAAAGTCGCTGCTCTCAAACCAAAAAAGACAAGTATCAAGAAGGTGCGATCCCAAATCGCTAAGAACACCGGCCCCTTTATCTCTCCACTCGCTATTTTTAACTAATTGAGCGGTGCCATTTCCGTAAAACATTCTACAAGAATACAGTTTTCCCAATTTACCAGATTGTATCAGGTTTTTCATTTCTACAAAATTTGGCTCAAATCTATGATTATATGCAGTCTTTAAAACAATATCACTTTTTTCATTTAATAAATCTGCCAAGTTTTTTAAATCAAGTTTTGACTCTGCCCATAAAGGTTTTTCAACTAGAACATGCTTATCGTTTGCTATCAAATATTTTATAATCCTAAGTTTTTCTAGATCCGGAGTACAAACGATAGCAGCATCAAAAGCATCCACTGGCACATCATCAATCAACTTGAAATCAGCTGATGGGTTTTGAGGATCTACTGTCGCCGAGACATCCGAACCGGCAACTTTTACTCTCTTTATTCCTTGAACTCCAAGCCCAATAACTAAAATACGCATTTTATCTTTATCTCAGCCTGTAGCTCATCATTTTCTCCACCATATCAATCTTGTTTATAATGTCATCTGGTTTTACTGGAACATTGCCGTCAATCTCACACTCACACGCTGCGGCAATTGAACCTAAAATTGAAGCGATTATTAGAGAGCCCGTCTGGTGCAAAATAAGTGACGCATATGCCAACAAAGCATCTCCTGCCCCGATGGGGTCAATAATCCTATTTGCAAAAGAATCTACTGAAAAATTAAAAGTTTTATTTTTATCCAGTTTATGTAAGCAGAAGACTCCCCGAGAACCTAACTTAAGAATGATGTTCTCTCCGTGGGTTTGTTTTTGTATAGTCTCTGCTAAAGTCCGGATAGTTGAGTCTTGGTCAGCCAGTGAAAATCTAGCCTCTCGTTCATTCGGTGTAACTAAATCAAAATCTTTAAATTCTGTTATGTTACCCCACCGGGTCGCTACTTGACTATCAGCAGCTTTAAAAGTCCCATTGGGAATTGCATCTATCAGGCTTTCAACTGATGATTGATTGAAAATTCCGTGCCTAAAGTCACAACAAATCAACACATCTGATTTTTTGTTTGATATTTGCGATACAAGTGTCTCAAGCGTTTTGGAAGAAATCGGACGATTATCAACAGTATCAATTTTCAATAATCGATAATCATTGGCAATAATTACATTTTTATTAGTAGTAGGTCTTGATTTTTCAATAACCGGTAAAACTGTTACACCACTTTTCTTAAGGTCCTTTAAGATGTAGTTTTTTAAGGGGTCATCTCCTAGGACGGTAGAAAATATTACTTTTGCCCCAGTCGCCTGCACATGTTTTGCTACTACAGCTGCTCCACCAACATAATCATCTTTGTCTTCATAGCGAACGCTCAGCGTGGGTGTCTTAGTTTGTCCTCCAATTAAAGTTGATCGAGTGTATGTATCAACTATTGTATCTCCTAATACATGAACAGTAACCTCAGACAGCGATCGAAGAGCTTCACGCAAATCAGCAAATGTAATTTCATGAGTCTCCATTAAGATCGAAAGTTTAGCAATTTGTACATTTGGTAGAGCACTTTCAATAATTTTGGTGGAAGAGTATACCACGTCTCCGGGCGTAAAAATCATTTCTCCACCATACGATTTGACAATTTTTTCTTCGGCGATTGTAGCAGGTGGTAAACCTGAAGACGTATACTCAAAACCTTTTGCAAAAAAATCTGGTTTTAAATTAGTTAATAAGTTTAATGGCGTTTTGTGATCACTAATAATAACATAATCCACCATTTCGAATGCAGCGAGGTTCAGCGCTCTCAAACGCTCTGGAATATGTGGTCTATAATGCCCCTTCTCAATGAAACAATCTGCTGTTATACTTACAACTAAATAATTGGCTAACGTTTTTGCATATGCCAAATGACGTATATGACCCGGATGGACAACATCGAACACTCCGTGACACAGAATTATTTTTTCTCTTTCATCGCATGGCCGCAATAACAAAAAAATTTCATCTAAAGATTTAATTTTATGCTTATATTTCTCAAAAAACTCACTGCTCATTAATTTTTCTCATTAATTAATATTTGTTATCCTAGATACTTAAACCAAGATTTAGTTGCGGTCGCTATTGTTTTTTTATTCCACAACGGCGCATTAGCCCAATCTCTTATATTGTCTACCATAATACCAACACCGTCCTCAAATGAAACTTCCGGTGTCCAATTTAACTCATTCTGTATTTTCTCAATATTTGCCCATGTAACTTGTGGTTCCCCTGGTCTTGAGGGTAAATAATCTACTGTTCCTTTTAACAGTTCCACGAGGTATTTTATACTTTTTGGTGAACCTCCTCCTAAATTATAAATAACATTATTTCTTGTTGACTCTGAAGCAAAATGAAAAGCTCTCGCAACATCAGTGACGTATACAAAATCACGTTTTTGCAATCCATCCCCAACCACAGTCAATTTTTTATTCTCAAGTTTTTGTTTTAAAAACACTCCAAATACAGCTCCATATGCTCCAGTGGTGCGAACTCTTGGACCAAAGGCATTAAAAATCCGTATAGAGATGACTGGAAGCCCATAGATGGAAGCCCAGTGCATGGCTACCTGCTCTCCCTGGTATTTGGACTGAGCATAAGGGTACTCTGGATTAATGGGATGATTTTCAGAAGTTGGAGTACTAGCCACCCCGTAACATGAAGACGATGCAGCATACAAGAATTTTTTCACATTTGATGCGCGTGCGCACTCCAAAACTTTAATTGTACCAAGAACATTTACTTCAAAATATTCAACCGGATTCTCTATCGACGGAATTATATCGCCAATACCGGCAAAATGAAAAATAGAATAAGCTCCCTTAAAAATTGATGACTGGCTAGAGAGATTTAGAATGTCCTGAGAAAAAATTGTTAAATTAGGGTTATCAACATGATCAACAAGATTGTTTTCATGCCCACCAGAAAAATTATCAATTACTCTGACCGTATAATTGTTCTTTAAAAGAAGATCAACTGTGTGGCTTCCAATGAATCCAGCTCCTCCTGTTACAACAGCGATAGGGTTTTTCATCATTTTATTCCAAGCGATTTCATAGTCCTAATATTATAATATATCTCATTTTCCATGCTATTCGAAATTTTACCTTTCTTGAACGCAAGACATAAGCTTCTTACTGCGTCTTCAATGGAGTATTTGGGTTGAAAATTTAATATATTTTTAATTTTATCAGAATTTATATGATAAGATCTCAAATCATCGCTGGGTGTGGTAACGATTTTTATTTCATTTTTATCTAAAAATTGTTCGAGAACGACTTTTTTGACTAACTTAGCAATATCTTTTATTTTCATATTTTGATAACCAACGTTGAAGACATTTTTATGAATTAATTCATGTGGCGCATTCAAAAGAATTATACATACGTTAATATAATCCCGTACATCCAAATTTGGTCTTAATTGATCGCCTCCGAAAACTTTAATTTCATTATTCGTAATGGCATGGTTAGTTAAAATGTTTACCGACAAATCCAACCGCAACCGTGGGGCATAGCCACAAACAGTTGCTGGTCTAAAAGTTGTTACTGTGAACTTTTCAGAGCCAAAGCTGTTGAGTATTGGTTCACACATTCCCTTATATTTATTATATAATGTTAAGGGTACAAGTGGATGATCTTCCTTCACATTTTTTGCATCACTTACTCCATAAACGGAAGATGACGATGCATAAATGAATCGCTTTATTCCAGCTTCCTTTGCCGCATTTACCATTGGCTCAAAAGCATTCATATTTATTGAAGTTGACACATCCTCATCTATTTCAAAAGAAGCATCATTTGAAATGCATGCCAAGTTAAGAAATGCATCATGACCCACCAATGCCTTAGATAAGAGCTTAATATCCCTAATATCCCCACTGATTAATTTAAGGTTTTCGTGACCTACAGGCAGATGATTACAACCAAAAAATAGTAAATCATAAACAGTGACTTTAAATCCTAATTGGAGCAATTTTGGTACTAAAAGGCTTCCACAATAGCCCGCCCCACCAGTAACAAAGACTGACTTAATTTTATTATTCATGCCATCGGTTCCATCCATCAAATCCAAAATTTAGAGCCAAGAGCGTCTTTATAAAACATTTCAACTGTTTCTCTTGAAAAATCATCCAAATCTTTTCCAATCAAGTCCATTTTATCTAGAATATCTTCGCCAACAGTTATGATATCACACCCTAATCCTGCAGCTTGCACTACATTAAACAATTCTCGAGTACTAGCCCAAAGCAGTTCAACATTGTTGAACCTCTGCAACAAATCAACACACTGCGCCATAATTGGAGCTGGATCTCTTCCAGTGTCAGCAATGCGGCCAGCAAAAACTGATAATATTGCTGGGGTCTCATCAGTAAGGCATTCTGCAATATTTTTTATTTGCTCAACCGACATAATCGCTGTGACGTTCAGCTTTATTCTATCCCGAGATAAAGATTTTATAATTGGGCCTGTAAACCTCCGTTGAGTGTTCATTACTGGTATTTTCACAAATATATTTTTACCCCAGGATGAGATGATTCGAGCTTGAGATTCCATTTCCTCTAAATCATCCGAAAAAACTTCTAAGGATAAAGGGAGGTCAGGGGCTATCTGAAGTACTTGTTTCGCAAAACTTCTGTAATCCTGAACTCCCGCTTTCCTCATCAAGGATGGATTAGTAGTGAACCCTTTCACTACGCCAGTTTCTTTTAATCGTTTTATGACGGACAATTCCGCACCATCTGCAAAAATTTTTATTGAAAGTTTTAAGTTTTGAAGTTTCATATTTCAACTCTGGTTATAAAATAGGTAAGCTCGCTACAATCTTCTTTACCGCTGATTTTAGATTTTTAGCATTAATACAAGTCTGCGATTTACTTTTAGTCTCTGCATAACCGTGGTCAACAAATATCGGTGTAAGGCCAGCACTACGGGCAGCTGATACGTCAGACCACCGATCTCCAATCAACCAACTATTTGACATATTAATATTAAATTTTTTTTTAGCATCAGTAAGCATTTTAATTCCTGGTTTCCTGCAAGAACATTGTTCTCTTTGACTATGACTACACATATATATTCCATCTATTAAATTTGTTTTCATTAATCTCTCATGCATCAACTGAACTTCGTAAAGTTGGGTGATGCCGTTGCCAATATCTGGCTGATTAGTAACAACAATTGTCAAAAATCCATTAATTTTCAAGGCTTTTAAGCTCTTGCAGATACCAGGATACAATTTAAATTCATTATATGTTTTCGGCGCATATGGTTTATCATTAATAATTATGGGCTTATTTATAACTCCATCTCTATCCAAAAAAACAGCAGAAAAGTCCATTGGCATATTTACCATTTTGTCTCATTTATTTTTAATTTTGGATGACTTACCAAGCAGTGCCAGCAAACGGCCTGAAACGCCTCTGCGTGTGGTGTGACATGTTCAGCGTTTACATTTGGGATAATTAAAATATGATCTGCTACATTTTTAACGTAACCTCCATCTCTTCCAATAATTCCAAACACACTAGCCTGCCTTTCCACTCCTAGTTTAAGGGCCGATATTAAATTAGTGCTTACATTTCTTTTCTCGTTCCCTCCTCCAACAGACAGCACAAACAGCGCATCTTTCTCACTTAGGTTGCTAACCTTCAGCCAGTCAGAATAAATGGTTTCCCACCCATCATCGTTTGCTCTTGCAGTTAGCTCTGAAACATTATCAGACGGGCTATAGCACTCTATTCCACATATTTTTCTAAAATCATTTACGGCATGACTAGCATTAGCTGCACTACCACCAATTCCTAAAAAAAATATTCTTCCTTTTCTTTTTCTAAGTTCAAAAATTTCATTAGCCATTTTCTCTAACACTTCAGTACTTAATTGAGAGGCTATATTTATTACTTCTTTCAGGAATTTAGAACTATGACTCAATGGAACCCCACAGCGGTTAAACAACACAGAAATTTTTTGTAGTTAGTCTAGTGCAATAGTTACGCCAGATCCATTGAATCTTCACCAATTAATTAAATTTTTCATTAGGAGAAACCCCAAAACTGACTTGGACAGCATATGGCATTTTGATTACAATAATTTCTAACACAAGGTTATTAATTTAAATAGCTGCGTAAATGTTGAAAGTACGCTTAGGTGTCCGTCGGCACGAGTCTTCGATCACTTAAAAATTGCGAACAACGTAGAGCAACCCTAGATAATATTTTTGTAAAAGGAAAATGTTCAATTTTGGCAAAGAATTTGCAACCTCCGACAGAACAACAATCTTTAATGATTTTTTTTAATCGCGAGTATGCAGGAGCAAGTCATGAACCAGGCACTCTCTCAAATAAAAACAATTTCAACCCATACCGAGCAGTGGGAAGAAATCAATGCTTTTGGAAAACAATTCAACGCGCATTTCCAATCAGGACACACATCCAAGTTAATTCAGTTCCTCGAGAGCTTTTCAATCAGCTATCCACTGCATCGTGATTTGATAAAACAGGCATATATCCATTGTAATCAATTTGGAATATCTTCATTAGCTAACGAATGTGCAAGAATCTTTACTGAGACTTGTTCAACACTCTCACAAATTGGACGCACTCAGTTTGGGTTACCAACTATTTTTGAATTTAACTATCAAAATGAACTAGATAGTGAATTGATTGAGCAAGCAGCATTCACTAAAATTCTTTTGGATCTTAAGATGCTAACAATCAAACCAGTATTATGTTTAACCAATCTCCAGAAAAGCCCATTTCTTAGAGCTTTTTCACCTTACCTAGAGGAATGTGTTGAAATAATGTCAGAGAACCCAAATGCCGCAAGGGCTCTTTCTGAAGTATCTAGATTTTCGCCTTACGTACCTATGTTTTATAAATTTTCTGAAACTCAATATGGCCACAATGCTAATTTTATAATCGATTGTCATAATGATCTTGTTTCAAAAGATATAGAATTTTATCCGTTCACCATTAAGGATATTACAACTGAAAAAGCAAAATCTTTTTTAAGATCATTCGGTCTTTTGGAAAAGGATGAATTTGTAATTTTTTATTTGCGAGAAGAGGGTTATGTTGAGGCAGGAAATTCTAATAAAAAAATATTTCATCTCGAACAATTCTATGATTCAATTAATTATTTTCTACGGCAAGGATTAAAAGTTGTTCGACTTGGACATTCAAAAATGAGTCCTATGGTCAAGCGACCAGGCTTCATCGATTTGACAAATGTTGAAAGACCGTACGAAGTCGATATATTTTTATGTGGGAGAGCACAACTATATTTTGGCAGTGGTTCTGGTCCTATCAGTCTTGCTAGAAATTTTGGCATACCTTGCTGTGAAATAGCACGAATTAATTACTCAGGGACGAATCCTAACAGTTTTTCTCAATATTTAATTTTTGAAGATACCAAAACTCAAATTGAACTAACATTCTCTGATATGAACTCATTAGGCCTCAACTCCAATTTATCACTGCAACCGTTTTTAGCTAGAAACTTAAACCCGCGCTTACCAAATTCTACTGATAATTTGCTGTTTGCCGAGGAATCAATGGACTACATAACCAAAGGCAAAATATTCGACTTGAACAAAAATCATAAGTCTGAAAGAGCAAATTTTAATATTGCTGGTGGTGTCAGTTCAAGTAGCCTTCCATTTTTGAAATGAACATAAAATCTTGGAGAATTAAGTGAATAAAATTTTTACAAAACCAGAAATTACTGGACTAGCTTATTATAATGACTGTGATTTCTTTCGACAAATTTTCGAGCTCCTTTGTTCAAAGGGTGATTTCAAAAAAGTGATTGAATATTTAGAGGACTTTTTCACTGTATATCCACTGCAAAGACATGATCTGATAACAGTTTATTTTCTTTGTATGACAAGTATTGGCAATGCAAAAATTGCATATGAAGCTATAAGAATTTTTGTGGAGACGACTGAACAACTTGCTCGGATAGGAGAAGAACAGTTTAGTGCACCACTTGTAGTAGAAGAAAATTTATTTTTGACACGAATTGGAGAGGCTGTCGATCAAACGGCACTTACTCATTTATATCAAGAGCTTGGACTGCTAAAGAAAAAGCCAATAATTTTTTCTGCTAATAAGTTGAAGCTAGCAAATGAAGCTTTTCTACCGTATGTTGAAGATTACTTTGATATAATAATTGATGCATCACTGTCCAACTACTTTGAGCGTATTAAACCAATATCTCCTTATCACCCATTTTTTTATAAATTTTCTGATAGTCAGTATGGTCATAATGGTAATTTCTTTTGGAACTGCCAAAAACAAATATCTTCAAAAGGGATCAGCTTACAACCATTTAAACTAAAAGATATAACAATCGAAAAAGCCATGGAATTTCTTAAGACATATGATATTTGCTACAAGGATGAATTTGTAGTCTTGCATTTGCGAGAAGTTGGCTATTTCGATGCTGCTCATCATGGATGGCGGAATGCGCCACCATCAGATTTTATAGATACAGTAGATTATTTTTTAAGCCAGGGACTAAAAGTTGTACGTATTGGGCATTCTAAAATGACACCAATGCCTGAGCGATCTGGCTTTATTGACCTTACTCAAACAGAGAAACCAGACGAGGTTGATCTATTCTTATGCGGGAAAGCTAAATTTTATTTTGGTAGCGGCTCTGGTCCTGCAAGCATTGCACTTCATTTTGGAGTTCCATGCTGTGAAATAAGGCGCGTTGCAGCAACCGGAGCAAGACAACACCATTTTGTACAGAATATACCATTCAAAGAAAAGAAAAGCGGATACAATTTAAGATTTGAAGATTTTTGGAACCATAACGTTGAACATATTCACGCTCCGTTAGTCTTTAATAATTTAGGTTGGGTGCCATCTTTTCCTACTCCTGAAAAAAACTTACAGTTTGCAAAAGAGTCTCTAGAATATGTAACAAGAGGAAAGATTTTTCAAGTCAATCAATCCTGTCAAGGACAACGAGAGAGGTATCAGATCTGGGGTGGGATGTGCTCTGAAAGTTTACCTTTAATATATTAAGGAGTTCTCTATACTACTTGTTAAGATCCTTCTCAAATTAATTTCCATGTTAATCAATTCGGTATCCAGTTTAGTCAAGTGATGTAGAATCGATTTAGATCTAAAGTAAGCCAATTCGTAAATTAACACTCACGCCAAAATATTACTTTCGAATAGGGAGAAGTGATATTAGTAACTTTGATATTCCTTAGATTTTCAAATTTTTGCATAATTGCTAATGTCAATTATTTCTTAAACTTTTCAACAAATCATAATAATTGAAAGATTTTCCTGAGCCTCATGATTAAAAATTGGTTCTTAAAATTGAAATTCTGATGTTTTAACAAATTAATGTCAAAAATATCACCATTAATTTAACGCTACGGAGTAAACGTATCGTATCCGGAATCAGAAAAGTTCTGTATACATAAGCCTGATCCAATATTTAGTAGTTATTAAATAAAACGCTGTATCATCAAAGTAATAGTTTAAAATAATAACTATTTTTATCAATCAACGCCATCATAAGATCAGTTCCTATGAAACAATTTTTGTTTAAGTAAGTAAAAGACTTTTTTCTAATAAAGCAGGTTGTTAAAAAAACTTCTAAACAAATTTTTGGGACGTCGTTCTAATCATTGTCAAGTAATGATAAAAGATTGGGAGATCTAAAATGTCTGTTGTAATAAATACAAATTATGCTTCGGTATTAGCACGGAAGAATTTAGCTGAAGTCCAACGTCAAATGGACTCGTCCGTTGAAAGACTTTCTTCAGGTAAACGAATTAATAATGCATCTGATGATGCTGCTGGATCTGCGATAGCTGGCCGTATGGAAAGCCAAGTTCGCGGTCTGACAATGGGTATTCGTCATGCGAAAGATGGTCAGTCGTTAGTGAGCACCTCTGAAGGTGCAATGCAAGAAATTAACAAGATGTTGCAGAGAATGCGTGAATTAGCGGTTCAAGCGGCTTCTGGTGTTGCTTCAACTACTGATAAAGGATATTTAAATTTAGAAATGCAACAACTCGTATCGCAAATTGATGCAGTTTCTAAAAACACTAAATTTAATGATCAGGCTCTGTTAGAGGGTGGAACATTTACGTTTTATACAGATATTAATGTAGCAGGAACGGCAATCACTACTCAAGCCGCAGATATGTGTGCGTCAGCTCTTGCAGTTTCCGCTGTAACTGTAAGTATTGGTGGTGCAGTTGCTCAAAACAAATTGAGT
>MDTB01069407.1_pt1 | contig 20034 bp, 19 predicted proteins | sample 811161 | NCBI WGS metagenome assembly MDTB01 (sample SAMN05326650, study PRJNA326480) | marine metagenome | isolation source: seawater | place: Mediterranean Sea | collected 2009 | reverse complement strand
TACAATCTACAGGCGTACCTGAACATATGTAAGCATTTAAAGAACCAAAATAGTCAGTTTTAGAACATCTAATAGGCTTATTAACAGTGATTGCATGTCCCATACCAGATTGAGGACGATCTGGTGCTACAATTATTATTTCCCCAAGTTCAGAAACACACTCTACTAAGGAATTTAATCCTTTGGCATTGTATCCATCGTCGTTGGTAATTAATATTAGAGGTTTTGACATTTAGCGAAGTTAATTATAATTAAAATTTTGGCATTAAATTTGGAATAAGTTTGTTAAAATTACAATATGAAAAAACAATTGCTCCTATTTTTATTGTTAATATCTTGCTTTTTTAACAACAATTCACTTTTAGCTCAGACTTTTTCCTTCTATGATGATGCCGGCTTAAAACATGTTACAATATATAATCAAGGGGCAAATATTGAAAGAACAGGAACTTTCAGTGTAAAAAAAGGCTCTAACAAACTTGTGATTCAAAATGTATCTCCTACTCTAATTAATGAATCTATTCAATTTGTAGTCTTCTCCGACAAAGTAATTATTAATGCAGTTAGCAAAAAAATGAATTACTTAGGAGCTAAAAATCATCATTCAAATGAAGTTGATTTTTTAACTGATAGTCTAAATACACTAAAAGAGCTGATCAGAAATGAAAAAATAAATTTAGAAGTATTTGTCCAGGAGAAAGATTTACTAAATCAAAATAAATCAGTATTAAAACTTTCTAAAGAATTTATTATTGATGACCTAATGGATCTTACAGAGTATTTTAGAGAAAGAATGCTGGATGTTGAATCTAATTTATCGAGAACAAAATTTGAGCTTTCAGCCCTTAATAAAAATGCAAAAAAAATTGAAAGACAGTTAAAAACACTTAACAACAGTGCTAATAATCAATATAGTAACATAGTTATACAGTTAACTGCGATGGTTGATGGAGAATATGACTATGAATTAAGTTATAATGTAAATGAAGCCGGTTGGATCCCCTATTATGATATTAGAACAGCCAAAATTTATTCACCTGTTGACTTAACATATAAAGCTAAAGTATTTCAAAAAACAAATGAAAACTGGGAGAATGTTAAACTTACTCTTTCCACTGGAAATTTAAATCAAAGTAATGCTGCTCCAGCTTTCAATACAGATTATGTTTATTTTAATAATTATGCACCTAAAAGTAAAATTAAAAAAGAGTTGAGTTCTGTTGAAGTTTCTAGAAACTATTCATCAGAGCTTATTTCACAAGAGGATGAAGAAGATGAATTCAAATCCTCTTCATTGTCATCTGCATCTTTTACAACAGTAAACTTCAGTGGAACTCAAATTGAATATAATATTGACTTGCCCTACTCTATTCCTTCATTAAAAGAACCTAAATTAATTGATATTCAAAGGATAACTCTTCCAGCTAGTTATGATTATTATTGCTATCCAAAGGCTGATAAAGATGTGTTTTTGATGTGTCATTTTAAATCTATTGGAAATCAAAACTTTCTTCCTGGAAATGGTCAGGTTTATTTTGAAGGGAAATCGATTGGAAAAACCTTTTTAGATCCTTTTTCAACTCGTTCAACTTTAGATTTATCACTTGGAAGAGATGTCTCTGTATTAGTAGAAAGAAAACTTTTAAAAAAGTTTAGTTCAGAAACTAAAATTGGAGATAAAATTAAAAAGGAAAGATCATATGAAATCAATATTAAAAATAATAAATCAATTTCAATTGATCTCAAACTGGTAGATCAAATCCCAGTATCTAATAACAAAGGAATAAATGTTGAACTTATAGAAAGTAGTGAGGCTGATTACAACAGACAAAAAGGAAAGCTGGTTTGGAAGCTAAAAATTGACCCTACTCAAACAATTAAAAAATCTTTTAATTACAGTATAAAACACCCTGAAAACAAGCCTGTCTATGGGTTAAATTAAACCCATGGTTTTTTTACAAGCTTTTAGAATTTCTTTAGCTTTTTCTAATGTTTTACCTTCAGCGTAACACCTCAAAACTGGTTCAGTTCCTGATGGTCTTATCATTAACCACTCATCTTCACTAATGATAAATTTAAATCCATCAATAGTTTCAACTTCTTTCACTTCGAAAGGCCCAAATGATTTATAGGTACCATTTTTACAATTTTCAATGACTTCAGCTTTAAGATTTTCTGTTAAATGTAAATCATCTCTCCAATATTTAAATTCACCAACTAAGTCATAAACTTCTTTGATCAAAGATTCTAGAGTTTTACCTGACTTTGCCATGTACTCAAAAATAACTAATCCCATCCATATTCCATCTCTTTCAGGAATATGACCTTTGATGGCAATTCCTCCAGATTCTTCTCCCCCAATTAATACATCTTCATTAATCATTTGTTTGGCAATATATTTAAACCCAACTTGGACAGTATCATTTGGTAATCCAAAATGTTTTGCAAGTCTAGCAACTCTTGGAGTGGTTGATGCAGCAACTACTACTTTTCCAGTCATTTCTTTATGCTGTTTCAAGTATAAAAGTAAAAGCAATATAATATGATGAGAATCAACAAATTCACCTTTGGCATTGAATAATCCAATTCTGTCTGCATCACCATCAGTAGCTAACCCTGCAGCAATTGAACCATGATTTTTAATAAGTTGTGAAAACTCAGTAAGATTTTTAGCGATTGGTTCCGGTGCCTGACCCATAAATGATGGATTATAGTCACAGTGTAAAAAAGTCATATCGTCAAAAAGTTTTTTCATAACGTTTTGACCAGCTCCATACATTGCATCATAGGCAAAATGCATTCCAGAAGATTTAATCGCCTTTAAATCAAATGAGCTTCTTATCTTTTTGAGATATATTTCTTCCAAATCAATGATTACAACATTTCCTTTTTTAATGTGATGATCGATATTGATAATATCTAAATTAATATTGTTTTCGCTTGGAATCAGGTCTTCAACCTCTTGGATTTTTTCTGTAGTGAGCGGGCCACCATAATGACCTTTTAATTTGTAACCATTGTAACTTGCAGGATTATGACTAGCAGTGATGACCACACCCAATGAAGTAGTTAACTCTTTTACACCTAGAGAAATCATTGGTGTAGAAACAAAAGAACTACCCATAAAGACTTTGATTCCTTTGTGAGCAAAAACCTTAACGGCAGTTTCAGTGAATAATTCCCCTCCAAATCTGCAGTCATGACCAATGACAATTGAAGGGTTATCTTTGAAATTAGTTAAAACCCATTCGGCAGTTGCTTGAGCAATTCTTGAGACATTATCAACAGTATACTCTTTTGCAATTATTGCTCTCCAGCCATCTGTTCCAAATTTTATTTTTGACATGAAATGATTTTTTACAAATGTAAAAAATACTTTATCTCACAGATAATCAATTTAATAAATATTAATTTATTTTAAAGAGATATATTTGTTTAAAATATTTGAATGAAAATCATTATTGCAGGTGCTGGAGATGTTGGTTCTCACTTGGCTAAATTATTGGCTTCTGAATCACATGATATTTACCTTCTTGATACTAGTGAAGAAAGATTATCAGCTATTTCCTCTCAACTCGATGTTTTCACTATTGCTGGAGATGCAAAGTCAGTTGAAATCATGGAAAAAAAACTAATTAGCACGTGTGATTTACTAATTGCAGTAACCTCCTCAGAAGAAACCAATATGCTAATTTGTATATTAGGTAAAAAACTTGGAGCAAAAAGAACAATTGCTAGAATCAATGATGTCAATATCATTAAAGAAAACAGAGAGCATTTCTACAATGAACTTGGAATTGATACCCTTATATCCCCTACTCATCTGGCAACTTTAGAAATTGAAAGACTGATTCATCAAGCTTCTTTTACTGATGATTTAGAATTTGAAAATGGAAAGCTTACCGTATTTGGTATTTCTCTTTCAAAGAATTCACCTTTAATTAATAAATCTGTCAGAGAAAGTGCAACTTTAAATCCTAATTTAACTTTTAAGCCACTGGCTTTGCATAGAAACGATTTTACTCTTTTGGTTAATAACAATACGGTATTTGAGGAACATGATATAGTTTATTTTATTGCTTTAAAAGAATCTATAGAGAGTATCATTAAAATTTGTGGAAAAGAAAATTTTAAAGTTAAAGACATCATGATTTTAGGAGGCAGCAGAATCGGGATCTATACAGCTGAACTTTTAGAAAAAGACTACAGAGTAACATTGGTTGAAAAAGACAAAGAAAAGTGTGAGATCATTGCAGGACTTCTTAATAAAACACTTGTTATTAATATGGACGGTCATGATGTTCAATTGTTAGAAGAAGAAGGATTAACTGATATGGATGCTATTATTTCTGTAACTGCAGACTCAGAAATGAATATCATGTCTTCATTAGTTGGGAAAAAATATGGCATAAAAAAGACCATTGCTAGAATTGAAAACTTTGACTATATCCACTTGTCACAATCTATTGGAGTCGATACCTTAATTAATAAAAAAATAATAGCGGCAAGTAACATATTTAAGTTTGTGAGGAAAGGGAATGTTTCTTCAGTTTCTAATCTTCATGGAGTTGATGCTGAAATTATTGAATTTGTTGTAAAAAATGGGTCGAAGGTGACCAAAGCACCTATCAAGGAATTAAAGTTTCCCAAAACAGCTAATATTGCTGGTGTAATTAGAGATGGACTTCCTATTATTCCTTTTGGTGATTTCCAACTTATGGAAAACGATAAAACAGTTGTTTTCTCACTAACTGAATCAATAAAAGCAATTGAAAAATTCTTCCAATAGTAAAAAGGGGCTTTTTAATAGTTCTGTAATTACATATGTAATTGGAACATTGGTACTATTGAATGGCCTATTAATGGCATCAGTGGTTCCATTTGCATGGTATTATGATGCTATTGAAAATATTCATTGGGATTTTCTTATTTGTAGCTCAATAACTATCTTTTTTGGTTATGTAATGAGGTTAAGTACAAAGACAGATAAAAATGCTGAAATAAAGAAAAGAGATGGTTATTTAATTGTTGTTGGCGGATGGCTTTGTATGACTTTATTTGGTGCTCTTCCCTATATAATTTCAGGGAGTATCCCAAATTTTACCAATGCTTTTTTTGAAACCATGTCAGGTTTTACAACTACAGGTTCTACCATTTTAAATGATATTGAATCATTACCAAAAAGTATACTTTTTTGGAGAAGCATGACCCAATGGATTGGCGGTATGGGTATTATAGTACTTACCATTGCTGTATTACCGTTATTGGGAATTGGTGGTATGGAACTTTTTGTAGCAGAGGCTCCAGGGCCAACGAAAGATAAAATCCACCCAAGAATTAAAGAAACTGCTAAAAGATTATGGATCATTTACTTTGGACTAACCGCATTAGAGACCATTGTTTTACTATGCTTAGGTCTTGATTTTTTTGACGCGATTAATCATGCTTTAACAACTACATCTACTGGGGGATTTTCAACAAAGCAAGATAGCATTGCAGCATTTCAAAATCCATGGGTAGAAACAGTAATCGTTTTATTTATGTTAGCAGCTGGAACAAACTTCACATTAATTTATTTTGGTCTTAAACTTAGATTTAAAAAGTTATTTAAAAATGATGAGTTTAAATGGTATATCTCTGCAATTATAAGTGTGGTTATTTTACTATCAATAGTTCATTATTTCACAGTTGATCAATCTAGCTTTACTTCATCATTTAGATCTATAAGTTTTCAGGTAGTTTCTATTATCACCACCACTGGTTATGCTACCGCAGATTATAATTTATGGGGTTCTTTTATGAGTTTTATTTTCTTCCTCTTACTTTTTTCTGGTGCCTCTGCTGGAAGCACAAGTGGAGGGATTAAAATTGTAAGAATTATTCTTTTAATTAAAAATGGTTTGTTAGAGTTTAAAAGAAGATTACATCCAAAAGCAGTTATTCCTCTAATTTTAAATAGAACTACTGTTTCTGGTCAAATAACTTATAATTTGTTGGCTTTTATATTTTTATATTTATTTATATTCACTATTGGTTCATTAATTTTAACAGCTCTTGGTGTTGATTTTTTGACCTCTATTAGTGCTGCAGCTTCAGCAATAGGTAATGTTGGACCTGGAATAGGTACTGTGGGTCCTTCTTCTTCATTTGCTCATATACCAGATTTTGGAAAATGGATATTATCTTTGTTGATGCTTATGGGAAGGCTAGAGTTATTTACCGTTTGTTTATTATTTACACCTTATTTTTGGAAAAGAATCTAAAATGAAATTAGAATTAAAATACATCACTCCTATTGGATGGGCAGAAAATGCAGTTAAAGACATTGATTCTTTCTTACAAGATCATGCTGATGCTGAAAGAAAAGTCGCCAACATGTGTCTTTCTTTGATTGCTAAGTATCCAAATAGAGTTAAAATTATTGATGAATTAATTCAGATTTCTGTAGAAGAACTTCTTCACTTTAAACAGGTTTATGCTTTGATAAGATATCGTGGGAATGAACTGAATGGAATTTTTCAAAAGGACCCATACATAAAAGGTTTACTTTCAATTGTTAGCTCTGATAGAGAACAGTTATTTATGGATAGACTTATCATAGCTTCTGTAGCTGAATTAAGAGGTTCAGAAAGATTCAAATTAATCAGTGAAGTTGTAGAAGATGCTAAAATTGCAAAATTTTATAATAATTTATATCAACAAGAATTAGAGCACATATCCTCATTTATCAATATGGCTAAATGTTATTTTGATTCTAAACAAGTTGATCATCGTGTTGAAGAAATCCTTAATAAAGAAGCTGAGGTAACTTCATCACTACCATGGCGTAGTGCAATTCATTAACACTTTATTTATTCAAATTACTTAAATCTTAGATTTTTTTTTAGATTTACATTAGTGGATATTTCATTTTCAGATATTAGTAAAGCAAACAAATTGACTCCTAAAAAAGGACGTCTTCTTTTGGCAGAACCATTCATGTTAGATGATCATTTTTCTAGATCAGTGATATACTTGTGTGACCATAATAATGACGGTTCTTATGGCTTTATCGTTAATAACATGCTGAACCTTAAACTAAATGATATTATTACTGATGAGGATTTACCAGCTGTAGATGTTTTTTACGGTGGACCTGTTCACGCCACTAGCCTATTTTATATTCATGAGTTAGGAGATGTTATTAATGATTCACTTAGAATTAGTGAGAAGATTTATACAGGTGGTGATTTTAACCAAATTGTTGAGTTTTTAAACTTAGGAGTTTTAGACTTATCTAAAATAAAGTTTTTTCTTGGTTACTCAGGTTGGTCTAAAGATCAACTCAAGGATGAACTAAAAACAAATTCTTGGATTATTTCTGATATAGAAGGAGAAAATATTTTTGAAGATAATAATGATCTTTGGAAGAGTGTATTGGAAAATAAAGGAGGAAAATATAAGGCAATTGCTAACTTTCCATTAAATCCTTCTGATAATTAAATACATCTTCATTCAAGGCGTTGTTTAATTTCTTAGCCATAGAGTTAAAATATCTTTTTTCTTTATATTTCCCAACCCAACGTATTCCATGAATGGTATTGGTAATTAAAATTTCATCAGCTGCCATTAAATGTTGGGGAGGCATTTTGTTTTCATAAACAATTATACCCTTTGAAATAGCTAAGTTAATGAGCTTCATTCTCATAATTCCACCGATACAACCTTCAGAAAGTGGCGGAGTATAAAGAACACCATTACTTGATATAAAAACATTGGAGTTAGAAGATTCAATTATATTACCATTTTCATTGAGAATGAAGGCATCATCAAAGTTATTTTCTTTAGCAAAAATTGAAGCCATTACATAAACCAATGAATTTGAGGTTTTATATAAAGACAGTTTACTTAGGGGTTTAATTAAATCATTGAAAAGCTCTAAAGACAGTCCTTTTTTATTTGTTGAGAAATGGTTATCATCCAATTTAAAGGTTTCAATTAAATAGCCTAAATCATTGGTTGTGGGCATATAAGCACCTTTTCCTGATCTAAAAGCACTTAATCTTATTCTTCCTCCGTGATCTATACCGTTTAGTTTAATTAATTCTTCGATCTTATTTGTTAATTTATTAGCAGAAACATTAGAATGATTTATTTTAAGTTGTTCTAAACCTTTGAAAAAGCGTTTAAAATGTTCTTTTAGAAATAATGGTTGCCCATTTCCTATTCTAATTGTCTCAAAAAGTCCATCACCAAAATTGAAGCCTCTTTTGACTTGGTTCAATGAAACTTGATCATGATTAATGAAATTTCCGTTAAGACACACTTTATACATCAGCGCAAATATATCTATATCCCTGACACATTATTAAAATGTATTAAAATAGTAAGTGATTTTTTGGATAAACTTTTGAACATTTTCAAAATCGTAAAAAACAATAAATATTATCCCAAAAACAGCCCCACTTAAATGTGCATCATGAGCAATATTAGAATATTGCTTTTTACTTAAGTAATGCTCAGCTATTAAGTATAGTGTACCAAAAACAAAACCTGGAAGCCAAATGCCAGGCAATAATAAAAGCCCCAACTCTCTTAAAGGATATATAATAATATATGCAAAAACAATAGATGATACTGCCCCGGAAGCCCCTAGACTAAAATAATTTGGATTTTGATTGTGTTTAAAAATAGATGGAATCGTTGAAAAGACAATACCTAATAAATACAATGATAAATAATATATGTACCCAATTTCAGAAGAAAGATTAAAATAACTTTCTAAGGATGGTCCAAAAATATACAGTACATACATATTAAAAAAGAGATGAAAAAAATCAGCATGAATAAAACCGTGAGAGAGAATAATCCAACGTTTTTTATCATTGATGTATCTGTAAGGAGAAAACATCATTTGATTTTTTAATTCTGGTTTATTAAAGGTAGATAATGAGACTATAGAAGTTACCAGAATAATTAAATATGTAATTTTAATTTCCAATTTTATTTTTTTTAATTCCTCTTAACATCTCTCTTTTTCCAGGAGGGCCAGGGAGTCTTTCTATTTCAAAACCTACACTTTCTAGGTCCCTTCTTACTTGGCCTTTTGCACAATAAGTAACAAAAATTCCTCCGACTTCAAGCAAGGAGAAAATCTTAATAAAAATATTAATATTCCATAAATGATTTTCAACTCTAGGACCAAAAGCATCAAAATAAACAATTTGAAAAGTCATTTTATTTTTAAAATCTTGAAAAGAAATCTTTTTCTTATTTAAAGAAAAATTTGAAGTGAGTTGAAAAGCCTTTTCCCAGCTTAAATCATGACTATTTTTAAAAATTTGTAAATTTTCTATATTTAATAGAAAGTCCATTTTTTGAATTAACCTTATAGGTACAGGGTGTGGCTCAAGAGCGGTATAATAAATAGAATAATCCGTATTATGAACATGCTTTAAAGTTAAAAGTGAATTTAATCCAGTACCAAATCCAACTTCAAGGATATTTATTTTTTTTATTAAAGGATATTTAGAAATAAAGTATTCAATTCCATTTTTTATAAACACATGTAATGATTCTTGAATAGCGCCATGAATTGAATGATAATGCTCATCTAATTCTTTATTATATAACGTTGAAGAGCCATCAGATGTCTTTTTGATAATTAGTTTATTTGACATTGAAAACTATTGATTATTTAACTTGTAAAGTTCCCCGTCGCTGACTGCAAAAGTATTATCGAATGCTGTTTTAGCTTCGTTTTCAAAATCTTTTATATCATCGTACCTTGCTGAAAAATGACCTATTAGTAGCTTTTTAACATTGGAGAGGTTAGCAATTTTACCAGCATCAAGTGCAGTTGAATGAAGTGTTTTTTTAGCTCTATTCTTCATGGCTTCTAAAAAAGTTGCCTCATGGTACATCAGTTGTACATTATTCACATATTTTGCAATATTTTCATCATATTTTGTATCTGCACAAAAAGCATAGGATCTTGACTTTGGACCATTGGTAGTATACAGAGAGTTTTGAATAATTTTCCCATTAAACTCTACATCTTTCCCATCTTTTAATTTCTTCAGAGTTTCAATATTAAAGTTTTGACCTTCAATAGCTTTTTTAACTAACTTTCTTTTAAATGGTTTTTCTTTAAATAAAAAGCCACAACATGGTATCGAATGTGATACTGGAAAAGAAAAAACTTCTAATACATTATCTTCAAAAATTAATGTTTTTGTTTTGAAATTAAGGGGCTTAAGATTAATATTGAAATTAAATCCTTTCCCTGATATTTCGTTATGAACATCTAAAATATTTTCAATTTCTGAAGGTGCATAAATTTGAATATCATTTTGTCTGCCTAACAAGTTTAATGTGCATAGTAGACCAATTAGACCTAAATAATGATCACCATGAAGATGACTTATAAATATGTGATTAATTTTTGAAAACTTGCAACTAAATTTTCTTAGCTGTATTTGGGTTCCCTCTCCACAATCAACAAGGAAATAACGATCTTGAATATTTAAAAACTGAGCAGTAGGGTTTTTTTTAATTGTTGGAATAGCTCCTCCAGAACCTAATATTGTTAGTTCAAATTTCAATATGTAGATTCTGAATGAAAGAAATTATTAATTAGTGATTAACAATTAATCTTTTGGTTTCTTTCATTAAACCATTTGAAATAGAATACAAGTAAACACCATTTTCAAGATTTGATGTATTCACTAATATGTCATTTACTCCTCTTTGGGATTGTATTAATGAATAATCAACCACTTCACCAAGAAGATTAATCATGTTGAATTCAATTGTTTCAATAGATCCACTAATGAATTGAATTTTCGTGTTTTGATTAGCAGGATTTGGAATAGCTTGCTCTAAACTTAGTGTATGGTTAGTCATGTTTAAAGAACTTATGCCAACGGGTCCAATATTGATGATGTATCCATCATATGGGTAATCAACTGGGAATGCCAATGTAAATACTGTTGTCCAGGCGGTAACATCTAAAGAAATCTGATATGAACCGTTCGTTGTAGGAGTACCATTTATCAATGCACAACCAGCTGAATCCGCATGCCAAGTACAAGAAGAATTGTTACAAGAAAAAATTAACCCTGGAGGTAAATTTGTTACATTATTCAACACAATGGAATCAATATATTGACCATTATAGGCAGGATCAATTAGTCCAGCATCGTAGGGGACTTTAAAATCAACGGATTGAGTGTAATTTACACCAATATCACCACCAATGAAATTAGTCACAGGATCTGGCCAAATTCCCCATGCAGAATCAGAATATAATGGATCAGGAGAACACTGAGCATTCACAAATTGGAAACTTATAAATGTAATAGTTAGGAGTAAAATTCTTTTCATAGATGTATTTTATTCAATTATTTAAAGCGCCCTCTTCATTTTGAGTGATGTTAAGAACAGTATCAAGTTGTGAAATAGAAATTATCTTTTCAACAGAAGGCTGCAAACCAAATATAGTCAATTTTCCACTATTTTCATTGGCTAACCTATTTCCAACCAGTAAAGCACTTAAACCACTTGAATCACAATACTTTACGTTAGATAGATCCAATATAAAATTTTTATTACCAGTATTACTCAAATGTAAAAATTGAGATTTAAGTTCAGGAGCTATTAAAGCATCTAATTTTTCATTAGCACACCTTATTAATTTTATTTTGTTTATGTCTTCAACTGTGAAATTCATTATAAATGGTTTATAACAAAATTAATATAATTCTTCTAATATTAGGTACGATTTATTCTTCCAGCAAGAAGATAAATTATAGCCATCCTAATTGCCACACCATTTTCAACTTGATTTAATATTACAGACTGCTTAGAATCAGCAACATCAGATGTAATTTCCACCCCTCTATTAATAGGTCCTGGATGAAGAATAGTTACTTCTTTATCAATTTGATTTAATATTTTCATATTAAGACCATAAAGAGATACGTATTCTCGTATTGAGGGGAAATACTGTAATTCTTGTCTTTCTAATTGAATTCTTAGCATATTGGCAACATCACACCATTCAAGTGCATTAAGAAGATTATTTTCTACTTTAACCCCTAGTTTATAAATGTATTTAGGTATTAATGTAGTAGGACCACATACCATGACCTCTGCACCTAGTTTCTGAAGAGCAAAAATATTTGAAATAGCTACTCTAGAATGTTTGATATCACCAATTATAGCCACTTTCTTTCCTTTCACAAATCCATATTTTTCTCTTATTGAATATGCATCAAGTAAGGCTTGAGTAGGATGTTCATGAGTGCCATCTCCAGCATTTATAATTGTAGTATTTGTCTTATCTGAAAGATATTTAGCAGCTCCTGGATGTGGATGTCTCATTACAATCATATCTACTTTCATAGATAAGATGTTATTAGCAGTATCCACTAAAGTTTCTCCTTTATTTACGCTTGATGATGAAGCTGAAAAATTAATTACATCTGCAGAAAGCCTTTTCTCTGCAAGTTCAAATGAAAGTTTTGTTCTAGTGCTATTCTCAAAAAATAAGTTGGCAATTGTAATGTCTCTTAGTGTAGGAACCTTTTTGATGGGTCTATTGATAATTTCTTTAAAACTATCTGCGGTTTTGAAAATGATTTCAATATCATCTTTTGCTATTTCTTTTATTCCTAATAAATGTTTTACACTTAAATCTTTCATTCGTTTTCAGGTGTATGTAATATTATTTGATCTTCTCCATCATTTTCTTTCCAAAGTACACTCACTTTTTCTTCATTTATGGTGTCAATAGATTGACCAATATAATCAGCTTTAATTGGAAGATGTTGAGTAAATCTTCTTTCAACTAAAGTAAGAAACTCAACAGATAATGGTCTACCAAATGTCATAATAGCATCGAGACCTGATCTTACAGTTCTTCCAGTAAAAAAAACATCATCAACTAATACCACTATTTTATTTTCAATTGAGAAATCAATATTTGTTATACTTGGAACCAGAGGCTTTTCTTTTCTTCTAAAATCGTCTCTAAAAAAAGTAATATCAAGTGATCCTGTAACAATATTATTTCCGCTAATTTTTTCTAATTCTTTTTTAAGTCGATTGACAAGAGGGACACCGTTAGGTTGTAAACCAACAAGAACGGTATTGGAAAAATTGTGATGATTTTCAATAAGTTGAAAACAAAGTCTTCTAATGGTAAGAGATACTTGAAGACTATTTAGAATCTCAGTAGATTTCATTAAAGTACAAAGTTATAACCTTAATTGGATATTTCATCATTCTTTGTTTAAAAAACTTATTGTTTCATTACATATCAGATTTAAATCTTCTGGTAATTGCTTATCCTTCCAAGGATGTCTAGCTCCAAAAGTATGATTTGAACGTATTTTAAAAAATGAAGAGTTTTTCCCCCAATGAACTAATTTTTGTGCGTTAGAAATGTTTACTGCCTGATCTAAAGAACCATGACATATCAATGATTTGCCATCAAAATTTTGAATACTATTCTTAATATTTAGTTTTCTTTTATTATTGATAAAATCTTCATAGAATTGATAGAGATGAGGCAACATTTGCTTTGTTCTATTATTTTCAACAAAACGAATTCCATTTTTTTTCCAAATCAACAATTCTTTTTCATTAGGAAATCTTTCTCCAAAATCTGAAACACTTGCCCACGTGATAAGTTTATTTAAAAAATGCTTATCAGCTGCTAAAGTTGCTATCCCTCCTCCTCTACTATGACCAATAATATTGAGTTCATTGAACCGGAATAATCCTTCTTTATTATTGAGTAAAAACTCAATGATTCTAGAAACATCACTTAACTCTAAGGAATAATTATTTTTACTGAAAGCCTCCAAATTAGGAAAATCAATAGGGTTTTCTATTGTGCCACCATTGTGAGAAAAATTAAACTTTAGAAATTTAATATCATTAAAAGCAAATTTATTTGCAACTAAATTCCAACAGCCCCAGTCTTTGAAACCTTTGTATCCATGACAGAAAATTACCAATTTTGACGCATTGGTATTTTTAAATGTCAAATCACCAATAATTGGTAAATGATTACCATCCTCTAAAATAAATGTCTTTTTTTTAATCAACTTTCATTAACAATTGTAATAGAATTTATTTTATCACCTTCTTTAATTTGGTCGATAACCTCTAACCCTTCAGTTACTTTACCAAAACAGGTGTGGTTTCTATCCAAATGCGATGTATTATTTCTACTATGACAAATAAAGAATTGTGATCCGCCAGTATTTCTTCCAGCATGAGCCATTGAGAGCACACCTGTATCATGGTATTGATTATCTCCATCAAGTTCGCAATCAATTTTATAACCAGGTCCACCTACCCCAGTCCCTTGTGGACAACCTCCTTGAATAACAAAATCAGGAATTACTCTATGAAATGTTAATCCATCGTAATAACCCTTTTCGCTCAAATCAATAAAGTTTTTTACAGTTTTTGGAGCATCTTTTTCATAAAATGTAACGTTCATTTTACCTTTTTCCGTGTCAATTATCGCTTTTTTCATTTTTTCATTTTAAAAATTATTTACTCAATTATTAATTTCAATTGTTCTATCGTGTTGTTATATTCTAGCTCAAGAAGATAAACTCCTTTGGATAGATATTGAAGATCAATAGTAGTTTTATTTGTTTTGGTAATTAAATTACCAATCAAATCATAAAGTTCTTTCTTAATTTCTCCTCCAAAATTTATAATTTCAATATTTACCTTTTCTCTTGCAGGATTTGGATAAATTAACACTTTTCCATTTTTATTTTGTGTTATGCTGTTTGGTATTTGCTGATTAATTAAAACCCCATAGTCCTCAACCTGTCCTCTCACTACATCGTCTAAAGGTCCATTGTTATTTCCAACTTCATCACTTGAAATTCTTAATCTTATTGGCTCATTTGAAGTGTTAGATGGTATCTGAACAATTTGAGTTGGATCGTATGAATTTAATTTTTCCATTACCATTTCAGAACTTTCAAAAACTCCGTTACTATTGTAATCTATCCATGCTTTTGTGTCTTGATTATTCAATCCACTATTATATACTTTTAATGTATAGTTGTTATTTTGATCTAAATTTGCTTGATTTTCACATGAAAAGTCCATATATCCTTCTTCTGCGTTCATAGAAAGATGATTAATGTTTTCAAATATTACTCTCTCAATTCCGTATTGACAACAGTAGTTTAAAGTAACAGGATTGTATGCACTGGATGAAATAAAATTAGTTGTATCTACTTCAATAAATTGATTGTAGGTTACTGTGTCACTCCCAAAAGAATTACTAGTTATTAAAGTTATATCGAAAACCCCGCTATTTGAATAAGTATGAATTGGATTTTGTAATACAGAAGAATTTCCATCTCCAAAATCCCAATACCATGAAACTGGAAAATTTTCTGTTAAATCATTAAATTGAATGATACCATCACAGGAATAATTTTCATTGCATTCAAAAGCGTTTGATGGTGACTGATTATTTTCAACTAAATAGACTGTATAATCCTCCGCCTGACCATAAATAGGATCAGTGCAAGGATCTAAACTTCCAGCAAATGAAATATCAGCCATAATTCTCAACCTTAAGGGGGTATTTAATATATTAATATTAGGAATAAAAATATTAGTTGAAGTTGAGTCACTTGAAATGTTTGAAGTAATTTGTTCTGAAGGAACTTCAAATGTTCCATTATTGTTATAATCAACCCATGCACTAAAATTTTGATCTATTGGAGATGAATGAACCGCAGATAATTGATAGAATTTTCCTACAGTAAATTCTGATGAATCACAAGTAAAATCAGAATAACCTTCATCACCACCTGATGAAGCTTTTGAAATACTTCCAAAATTAAAATTGGTAATTCCAAAATTAGCTGACTGATTAGGATTTGAAATGGTTAAAGGAAAACATGTTGCAGGAATAATATTATTTATGATATTAACTTGTATAAAATTTGGAAAAATAGTAGTATCACTTCCAAATGCATTATAAGATATCAGCTGAACATCATAGCTTCCAGAACTGCCATAGTTATGAGATGGATTTTGTAAATTAGAAGTTGCTCCATCACCAAAATCCCAAAACCAAGAAGTTGGATAGTTAGAAGATAAGTCATTAAAAATTACAGTACCATCACATGAAACATTTGAATTAACAGAAAAATCTGAAATTGGGGGGGCATTTATGTCTAACAACTGAAATCTAATATTCGGTCTATTACTTTCGATTCCATTAATCCAGTTTGATGTACACGGATCATTATTTCGTCTTCTGAATATGAGTGTATTATAGGAATAATTACTCATGTTCATAATTGCATTATTTCCCCAAGTTGTATTGTAAAAACATGTTTTAATTAAAATATTGGAGACTCCATCCCAATAGAAAGGTGATATAAAATCATGTTGATTCCAACCAATTTGATCAGTATAATTTAATGGTCCAAAATGGGTAGTAAGGTTATTATTGTCCCAAGAAGTTATCAAAGTTTGAGAAGTAGATTTCATTTCAATTTGAAAATTTGTCAGAGAAGACCCTGATGTTGTTACCAAATCAAAAGCTATCCCATTTATATTTCCTGCATACATTCCAGCAGCTTGCATTTCAGAAGCCAATACTAAAAATTGATTTTTCACTCCCTTATAATAATTACCATAAATTGATGGATAAGTTGCGTTGGTATTTTGTATACTATCATTTCCGACAATATGAAATGTGTTTTGAGCATGAATGTTTGAAATGCTTATTAATAAAATTATTGACAAGTATAAATTTTTCATTTATCTAGTTAGTTTTTTATACTTAATTCTTGTAGGAACAATATCAACTCCTAATCTCTTTTTTCTATTTTCTTCATACTCTGAATAGCCACCTTCAAAAAAGTAAACACTTGAATCCCCTTCAAATGCTAAAATATGAGTACATATTCTATCTAAAAACCATCGGTCATGAGAAATAACAACTGCACAACCAGCAAAACTTTCAATTCCTTCCTCTAATGCCCTTAGAGTATTGACATCAATGTCATTAGTTGGTTCATCTAACAAAAGTACGTTAGCTTCTGTTTTTAAAGTCATTGCCAAATGAAGTCTATTTCTTTCCCCACCTGAAAGTACACCGACTTTTTTTTGTTGATCACTCCCATTGAAATTAAATTTTGATACGTAGGCTCTTGAGTTAATTGATTGACCACCGATTTCAATAAATTCACTTCCATTACTCACCGTATCGTATACAGATTTTTCTGGATCAATAGCTCCGTGTCTTTGATCAACATATCCAATTTTAACAGTTTCACCAATTTTAAATTCTCCATTGTTTGGATGTTCTTCATTCATGATCATTCTAAAAAGTGTTGTTTTTCCAGCTCCGTTAGGACCAATAATCCCAACTATACCAGCTGGGGGTAATTTAAAGTTCAGGTTCTCATAAAGTAATCTGTCATCATATCCTTTGGCAACTTTAATAGCTTCAATTACTTCATTACCAAGTCTTGGGCCATTTGGAATAGGAATTTCAATTTTTGCTTCTTTTTCTGAGATTGATTGACTCATCATGGATTCATAGTTATTTAATCTTGCCTTGCCCTTAGCTTGTCTACCTTTTTGACCTTTATTGACCCATTCTAACTCTCTTTTTAATGCTTTTTGTCGTTTACTTTCTGTTTTTTCTTCTTGAGCTAATCTTTTAGACTTTTGTTCTAGCCAAGAACTATAATTGCCTTTAAAGGGGATGCCTTTTCCCCTATCTAATTCGAGTATCCATCCAGCTACATTATCTAAAAAGTAACGATCGTGAGTTACGGCAATTACTGTCCCTTTGTACTGCTGTAAATGTAATTCTAACCAATGAACTGATTCAGCATCAAGATGGTTAGTTGGCTCATCAAGTAATAAAATATCTGGTTGTTGAAGTAATAATCTGCATAATGCTACTCTTCTTCTTTCACCTCCTGAAAGATTTTTAATTGAAATATCACCATCTGGAGTTCTAAGTGCGTCCATAGCCAATTCAAGTTTAGAATCTAAATCCCATGCATCTAACTGATCAATTTTTTCTTGAACCTTTCCTTGCTTGTCAATTAAATTATTCATTTTATCTGCATCATTCATGATTTCTTCGTTCATGAATTGATTATTAATCTCATCATATTCTTTTAATAAATCAACAGTATCCTGAACACCCTCTTTGACAATTTCTTTTACTGTTTTTGTTTCATCCAATAAAGGTTCTTGTGGTAAATATCCAACAGAATATCCAGGTGAAAAAACAACATCTCCTTGGTAACTTTTATCTTCACCAGCAATAATTTTCATTACTGTTGATTTTCCAGCTCCATTTAAACCTAAAATACCAATTTTTGCACCATAGTAAAAGGATAAATGAATGTCTTTAATGATTTGCTTTCCCTGAGGAGTCAGTTTGCTGACATTTACCATTGAGAATATTATTTTTTTATCGTCTGCCATTTTATAAAATTAAATATTTAAACCTATCATTTTACTATACAATTGATCAAATTGATCACCTACCTTTTTGTATGAAAAGTACTTTAGAGCTTGTTGTCTTATTAGTTCTGGTTGATAATTTGTAAAATTATTAATCATTGAATTCATGGATTCAACTAAAGCAAGGTGATTATCAGGTTCGATCATAAGACCAAGATCTTGATCATAAATTTCAGGGATTCCACCAACATTCGTAGAAATAAATGGAGTTCCAGTAGACATTGATTCAATTAATACAAGAGGTAAGTTTTCTATATTGCTAAATAGTACGAACACACTTGCTTCTTGCATTGCTTTAGCAATTTCAGGATATGTTTTTTCTCCTTCAATAATCACCCGATTCTCAATTTTAAGGTCAGATATCAATTTTTGAATCCAATTTGTTTGACCATCTCCAATTATTCTGAGTTGACAGTTTTTATGCTTAATATCTTTAAAAGCCCTAATGATTCCTGTAACATTTTTAATTGAGTCATCTAATGTAGATACATGAAGGAAAGTAAAGGATTCATTAGCACTTTTTTTAATTTGAAATAAATCAGTATCAACAACATTTGGTATAACTTTATAGTTGGCCTTAAATCCACCATCAATCATGCTTTGTTTTAATTGTTGAGAAACTGGACAAATTGAAAAAGCTTTTTCAAATCCCAATTTTAAAAGTTTCCTTTTAAAATAACCCAACTTAAATTCATTTAAATTTTGAAATCCATGCCAGTTTTCCGAAACAATAAATGGTAATAGGTGTTTTCTCTTTAAATATATTGCTTGCCAAATTCCAGGATACATAATATTCATATGAACTAAATCAAATGATATTTTTTTTTCTTTATTTAAAAATGTCCAACCTTTTTTAAATGCTACCCAATAATTATAGTACTTGACTATGCCTCTTTTAAAATAAACAATGGTAGTGGTTACTTGTTCATTTTTAAAATGATCTATTTCATAGGAATCAATAGTATCATCTGCGACAATATAAAGTACGTTAACCTTATTTTTTTTTGCTACAGCATTGGCATGGTAATTTACAAAATTTCCTAATGTGGTATGTACTCTACTTGGATACCATGAAGAAAGAAACAATACATTCTTCATTATCAAAGCTTTGATAAATTTTTAATTCTGTCTTCTAAAATTTGAATCTGACTTTCAGCATCGCTTTTTTTCTTTAGCTCTAATTGAACTATTTTTTCAGGAGCATTAGCCATAAATTTTTCATTATTTATTTTCTTTAAAATTCCACTTAAAAACCCTTTTCTGTTTTCAATTTCGTTTTTAAGTTTGATTATTTCTTCATCAGCATCTATAAACTCATTGAAAGGAATATAGAATTCATTATTTTTTGAAACAAATGAAAATGCTCCTGACAGAGATTCATCAATAAAAGTCAAGTCTTTTAAATTACCCATCTTAATTAGTAAACTATCAAATCCATTTTTCCATTGTGTATTGATCTTAACTTTTAAATTTAAAGCAATCTTAATAGCAATATTTTTTTCTTTT
>MDTB01010877.1_pt1 | contig 20036 bp, 13 predicted proteins | sample 811161 | NCBI WGS metagenome assembly MDTB01 (sample SAMN05326650, study PRJNA326480) | marine metagenome | isolation source: seawater | place: Mediterranean Sea | collected 2009 | reverse complement strand
ATTTCATCTTCTTAAATGGCAATAGGAAGTTTTTTTGAAATGTAGGATTTTTTTAAGATTAACACCAGTCAAAAAGCCATAATAGTACCTGTAAATTCTTTATATTAGTGAAGTTTTATGAAAATCTATGCCATCTGTTTTAAGCAAAATACAATTATTAAAGATATCCTTACTGGTAATTCCATTGCTTTGGCTTTCGCTTTCTTGTAGCATTTCAGTGCCTGAAGATATCACTAAAGAGCTTGCTAATTTACCTGAGGTCATTGATTTTAATTACCATGTCAAACCCATACTGTCAGACCGCTGTTATCAATGTCATGGACCAGATGAAAAAACTCGTAGTGCAGGTTTACGTCTGGATTTGGAATCTGTTGCCTTTTCGAAATTAAAAAGTGGAAAACGTGCATTTAGCTCGGGTAGTCTCTATAAAAGTGAAAGTGTACATCGGATTTTACACCAAGACCCAGAAGCGGTAATGCCACCGCCGGAATCAAACCTTTCACTAAGCAACCGAGAAAAGGCCATCATACTTAAATGGATTGAACAAGGTGCTGAATGGAAAGAACACTGGGCTTTTTTAGCACCACAAAAAAAAGAACCCCCAAAGTCAATAGGAATTGATCATCCCATAGATCGATTCATCAAGTCAAGATTAGAGGAGGAGAACCTAGACTTTTCTCCTAAAGCTTCCAAAACAGCACTTGCGCGAAGGTTATATTTTGACCTAACTGGGTTACCACCAAGCTTGGAGGAGTTAGATGTTTTTTTGAGCGATCAGAGCGAGGAAGCTTATGAAAAATTAGTAGATCAATTAATGTATACCAACGCACACGCAGAACGACTAGCACTGGATTGGATGGACTTATCACGCTACGCAGATTCTCATGGCCTGCATGCAGATGGCGCCAGAATGATGTGGCCTTGGAGGGATTGGGTACTTAAAGCTTTTAAAAAAAATATGCCCTATGATCAGTTTGTTACCTGGCAACTGGCTGGTGATTTAATGCCAAATAAGAATAGAGAACAAGATTTAGCAACTGCGTTTAATCGTAATAGCCCCATGACAGCTGAGGGCGGAGTCATTGACGAAGAATGGCGATTGCACTATGTATTTGATCGCACCGAAACACTTAGCACAGCTTTTTTAGGATTAACGGTTGCTTGCGCCAAATGCCACGATCATAAGTTTGATCCAATTTCTCAAAAAGACTACTACCAACTCACCGCATTTTTTAACAACATCAGAGAATTGGGAATGACTGGCGATGATGGAAATTTCGGTCCCTTATTGCCATTAACCGATGAGGACACAGAAGCAAAAATCAATGAATTAAACACCAAGTTTTCCTACATAAAAAAGGAAATAGCCGCTACAAAAGATCAACTTAATGAGGTTTATCAATACTCTAAGGAACTACTGAAATCGGCAAAACCTGAATCCAACCTTTATTTATATGCGCCTTTTGATCAAATAACGCAAAACAAAAACGCCGAAAAAAATAAAATCAAAATTGACGGAATAAAAGATTTGAGTGGGGGTGTAGTGATGCCAAAAATTGTCAAAGGAATAAAGGGAAATGCCTTTGAGTTTAGTCATGATTATGATAACTTAAAAGTAAGTAATAAGTTAATTCCTAATTTACAATGGACGGATCCATTTTCATTTTCCATTTGGGTCAATACCAACAAAAGAAAAAAAGGTAATACCCAAAGTTTAATCGCCAACAAAGGCTCAAAGAATGAACTCTGGCGTGGGTGGGAATTTTATCTGGATGACGAAAACAGGATCAACTTGAGAATGATCAATGTCTTACCTACTAATTTGATTCATGTGAGAACAAAAGATACCATCTCACTAGATCAATGGCATCACCTTGCCTTTACAATAGATGGGAGTGGAGAAACGGAGGGTATTAAATTTTACAGAGATGGGGAGCTTCTCGAAAAAGAGAATTTAATTAATAATTTATATAAGTCCATTATTCCGACCACCCGCCAAAAGGATAAAGGTTTTGTGGATACAGAGCGACCTTTGATAATTGGTCGCTCCTATGAAGGGTTTAATGGAGATAATGGCTTATTTAGTGGTAAACTGGATGAACTAAGATTTTATGGCAGTGAACTTACTCCCTTTGAGATTAAATCTGTTTACAGTGAATCCTTAGGGGAAAATCACCCTGCTGAATGGCCTTTGGTCAAAGACCATCTGATTAGAAAAAACGAGAGAATTGTTAGCCTAAATGAGAAACTTAAGGCCAATCGAGATGAATACATAAAGACATATGAACCTGTCAGGGAAATAATGGTAATGGCAGAAATGGAAACAACTAGACCTACCTATTTGTACAATCGCGGAAATTATAGCGACCCGCTTTACACAGTGGAGCCAAAGGTTCCAGAAATACTTCCCGATATGGATGAAGATTTACCCAAAAATAGATTGGGTTTAAGTCAGTGGTTGTTTGACAAAAAAAATCCTTTGACAGCAAGGGTTGCGGTCAATCGATATTGGCAAATGATATTTGGAAATGGACTAGTCGCTACTCCCAATGATTTTGGCGTTCAAGGACAATTACCATCCCATCCCGAACTCCTAGATTGGCTAGCGGTTAGTTTTAGTGAGGATTGGGACTTAAGAAAACTTATCAAGCAAATGGTAATGTCAAAGACTTACCAACAAGGGTCAATAACTAGTCATGATTTACGAAAAAAAGATCCAAACAATTTACTTTTAGCAAGAGCCAACAGTAAACGTTTACCAGCGGAAACGATTCGTGACAATGCCCTGAAAGTTAGCGGTCTGCTAAACACCAAGTTTGGAGGAGAAAGTGCAAAACCCTACCAACCAAAAGGACTCTGGAAGGAGAAAAATAATTTTTCTGTAGACTTGTATGAATATGAGGAGTCAGAGGGTGACGAAATCTACCGTAGAGGACTTTATACCTTTATTAAAAGAACCTCACCTCCACCTAATATGCTTACCTTCGATGCTACCTCAAGAGAAGTTTGTACTGTTAAACGAAACATTACCTCTACCCCTCTTCAGGCATTGGTATTACTCAATGACCCTCAATTTTTTGAGGCATCCAGGATTTTTGCTGAAAGAATGATCAATAGTAAATCATCTATAGAGGAGCAAATAAAACATGGTTTTAGGTTGGCTACATCTAGATTTCCAAAAGAAGAGGAATTAAGTGTTTTGGTAAACTTATTCGAAAAGCAATATCAATATTTTACATTAAATCGCGACAAGGCTTATCAAATTTTGACTGTGGGCAGAAAGCCTCGTGATCGAGATATTTTTAGTGTGAAAGCTGCAGCAATGACAATGGTAGCCAATACGCTACTGAATCATAACGAGACCTATACAAGAAGATGAGTATGAACTGCAATCACGACCACGAGAATAAAAACTATAGCCGTAGAGATTTTTTGACCAAAACTTCTTTAGGTTTAGGTGCACTGTCTCTAGGAAGCCTCATCAGCCCTGTTGATGCCTACGGTAAGAGTAATTTTTTAAACCTACTGGAAAGTGAAAAGCAGCGATTACCACACTTTATTCCTAAAGCAAAAAGAGTAATTTACCTTTTTCAGAGTGGCGCTCCTTCCCAGCTTGATCTTTTTGATTACAAACCCAAACTGAACGAAATGTTTGGGCAAGAGGTGCCAAAAAGTGTGATTGGGGGCCAAAGATTAACCGGGATGTCATCGGGACAAAATACTTTTCCCATTGCAGGTTCACTCTTTAATTTTAAGCAACACGGACAAAGTGGTACATGGATGAGTGAATTGATGCCTTATACTTCAAAAATTGTGGATGAATTGTGCTTTATAAAATCGATGTATACGGAAGCAATCAATCATGATCCAGCAATTACGATGATCCAAACGGGCTCAGAACTTCCAGGAAGACCATCCATTGGATCTTGGTTGAGTTACGGTTTAGGAACTGATAATAAAAATCTTCCTGAATTTGTGGTTTTGGTTACCAAAGGAAAAACAGGGCAACCCATTTACTCTCGTCTTTGGGGCAATGGCTTTTTGCCATCAAAACATCAGGGTGTTCAATTTCGTTCTGGCAAAGATGCCGTTCTCTACTTGGATAACCCCCCTGGAGTAACAAGTGGTATTCGCGAAGAACAACTCAGCTCCCTAAAAAAACTACAACACATTAACCATGCTGACATAGGTGATCCAGAAATATTGACTAAAATTTCTAACTATGAAATGGCTTACCGAATGCAAACCTCAGTTCCTGAGGTAATGGATATTTCTGATGAACCTGATTATATTTTTGATCTATATGGCGAGGACAGTAAAAACCCAGGTACCTTTGCTGCCAACTGCTTGCTCGCTAGAAAACTAGCAGAAAAAGATGTTAAGTTTATCCAACTGTACCACAGGGGGTGGGATCAGCACGGAAATTTACCCAAAGACATAAAAAAACAAGCCAAAGAAACCGACCAAGCTACCGCTGCGTTAATTCAAGATCTCAAACAAAGAGGATTACTTGAAGACACCCTAGTGATATGGGGAGGTGAGTTTGGAAGAACAAATTACTCACAAGGAATATTAAAACCAGACAATTATGGCCGTGATCATCACCCTCGTTGCTTCACGATTTTTATGGCAGGAGCAGGCGTAAAAAAAGGGATCACTCTTGGCGCTACAGACGAGTTTGGATATAACATTATAGAAAGACCTGTCCACATTCACGATTTTCAGGCTACCCTAATGCATCTTCTGGGCATTGATCACGAAAAACTAACTTTTAAATTTCAAGGTCGACGTTATCGACTGACAGATGTCCACGGTAATGTGGTCCGGGAGGTTTTGTCTTAAAAAAATAAAATATGACCTCAGAAATATTTGAATTTTTAGGAAGTCTTCACCCACTTTTGGTACATCTACCCATTGGATTTATTTTGCTTACTTTTTTAGTAGACATATTCATTAAGAAAAAAAATAATGCGGTAAAAGGCGTCATTACATTAGGATGGTTTTTTTCTTTTTTAAGCGGAGCAATTGCTGCACTTTTTGGTTGGTTCCTTGGAAGCAATAATTACTATTTTGAGTCTCAAATAGATATTCATAAATGGAGTGGTATTGCCTTTGTAGGTATTGCCTTTATTATATGGTTACTAAGGTTTTTAAACTTTCATTTTTCTCGATTTTTTTCTCGATTTATAAATTTAACGGTTCTTATTTTGGTATTAGTGACTGGTCACTACGGTGGGGAAATGACCCATGGCAAAGGCTATCTTCTAAAAAATCTGCCCTATGTTAAAAAGGAATTAAATCAAAAGATTTTGTTAGCTGATAAGGATAATCCCCTTGACTCTTTGTATGTATATGAAGACATGATTTATCCTGTACTAGAAGAAAAATGCATTGCTTGCCATAATCAAAACAATACCTATGGAGGTCTAAATATGACCGCATACGAAAGTCTGATCAAGGGTGGGAATAACGGTACAGGGATTATGAAAGGAAACCCCTATCAAAGTGCTATTTTTAAAAGAGTTAATCTCTCGCAAAATCATCCTAAATTCATGCCTCCCTCTGGCACACCAATGAGTTATGATGAAGTTGCGATTCTACATTGGTGGATCGATAACGGTGCAAAACGCAAAATCCCTTTGGTCAAGTTTAGAAATGATAATAGTATTAGAAAGCTGGTAGAGGAAAAATATCAACTTGATTTGAAAGAAAAATCTTATTTGGAAACCCTCAAACTATCAGCTGTTCCTGACGAAAAATTAAAACTCTTGAATGAGGAAAAGTTCCAGTGGCGATTCTTAACCAATGAAAACAGTCTTTTGGATTTGAAGTTTACCGCCAAAAAAATCAGTGTTAATGATCTTAAGTCATTAGATCAAATAGGAGAGCATATCGCTTGGCTTAATTTATCAGATTGCCAACTTACAGATGATATGTTGTCCCATTTCTCAAAATTCACCAACCTTACACGACTTAGAATTCAAAAAAACAGGCTTACAGATAAAGGGATCAAGTTTTTAAATGATTTGGAAAATCTAAATGAACTAAATCTATATGGCACTCGAATTACCGACGCCTCGCTTGAAGTTTTTTCGCAAATGAAAGGCTTAAAAAAAATATTTCTTTGGAATACTAGGGTAAGCGCGAATGGGATCAAATCGTTTAAATCTCTAAATCCGGCTATAGAAATAATTACTGGACTGTAGTTTATTGCAAACGAAAAACATCGTCCTCTTCAAGGTCTTCCTCAGGTTTTGAGGGTTCAATTTGCTCTACTTTTTTCAGTTTAGAAAGCATCATTCTGGTTCTGGTAGTCACCATCTTTTCGATCTCATTATCGGCTTCCTTAATCTTTTTCTGTGCTTTCTCTAGTACGGTTCCAAAAGCGGAAAATTCTTTTTTCACACTCGCTAATATTTCCCAAACCTCGCTGCTTCGTTTTTGAATCGCAAGGGTTTTAAAGCCCATATGTAAACTATTGAGCATTGCCGCTAATGTGGTCGGACCTGTAATAATAATTTTATATTCTCGCTGCAATTGCGCAATAATTTCAGGGTGTCGCGTAACCTCTGCATAGAGCCCTTCAAACGGTAAAAACATAATACCAAAATCAGTCGTATGGGGTGGATCAATATATCGCTGAGAAATATCTCGTGCGAACTTTTTGACCGCACTTAATAATGCTCGTAATGAGGTTTCTATGGCTAATGTATCGCCCGATTCATATGCGGATTGAAGGCGGGCGTAATCTTCTTGTGGAAATTTTGCATCTACTGGCAAATAAACAGGTCCACTACTGTGGCTTTTCCCCGGTAGCTTGATGGCAAATTCTACCAAAGCATCAGAGCCTTTTTTGGTTTTAACATTGGCGTCATATTGTTCGGGAGCGAGGATTTCCTCTAAAATATTTCCCAACTGTATCTCCCCCAGTACCCCACTGGTTTTGACATTGCTTAGAACCTTTTTTAGATCTCCAACTCCAGAAGCTAGGGTTTGCATCTCCCCTAATCCTTTTTGAACCTTTAACAATTGCTCGGTAACCACTTCAAAAGATTTCCCAAGACGGTCCTCAAGGGTTTTATGTAGTTTCTCATCAACGGTCTCCCGCATTTTTTCCAATTTTAACTCAGTGGACTTAACCAATTCATCTTGCTTTTGATTGAGGCGTTCAAAGTTTTGTTTTTGAAGTTCATTAAAAGCTGTTACGTTTTTGGAAAATGATTCTTGAAAGTCTTTTAGCGTGGTTCTTAACTCCTCGCGATCTTCTTTGGCTTTTTTTGATAAGACTTCATTGAGCCGCTCCATGCTTTGGGTAATTTCCAAACGAGTTTCTCTTAGGTTCTTGGTTAATTCCTCTCGATTTTGATAAAATTCCCCTTTGATTAACTCCCTTAATTCACCTGAAAGCCCAGATTTACCTTGTTTTTTAAATATTAAAAACAATAGTAAGACCACGCTTAACCCAGAGATAAGTAATAAACCAATTTCCATTAAATCATCTTATTTATTGCAAATTAAAAAGAAAAGAGACTGATTAGACAGTTGTCGAAAAAAGAAATAAACACCCTTTAAGGTCTGAACAATGTTAGGGGTAGTGTTTTGAAAATCAATTTTTATCAATAATAATATTTATCACCTCTAAAAAGTAAGGAATAATAGCTGTTTCATGGGTTTTGCCTTCTAATTCAACATAATTTACTTCGCCTCCTTTTGCTTTAATTTTATCTAGGGCAGATAAGGAGTTCAAAGGGAATACGAAGGAGTCGGCGGTTCCATGAAAAAGGGTGATTTCCGCTTCAGGCTTCCAGTCATGAGTATTGTTTAAAGCGATGACTTTTGTTAGTGCTGAGTCTTCTCCATTAACAACCTCATCAATAATTTCCTTTTTAAAAAGAATTTGTGGATTGAAATTAATCAGAGTAGAATCAATTGGGGCATTAATTTCATTTAAATTAGACAGGTTGGAAGCATAGGGTTCGTTAAAATATGTGTCTAGCGGGTTTTTTAGGGACTCAAATAGTTCGTTATAAACCTCCAGCACCCAAACATAGGTAGACATGAAAGGAAGCTCCTCGTCCTTGGCAAATATCTCCTTACTGAACGCGGTCAAATCATAGGCTCCCGCTCCGGGAAGGGAATGAGTGACCTTGAATTTATTTTCCTTTTCTATCAGTTGATGCAATGCCATGGTGGCGTATCCTCCCTCTGAATAACCCGCCAAAAATAATTCACCATTGGTTTTGATATCTTCTCTGCCAAGATATTCGTTTGCTGCATGTAAAAAATCGTAACTGCTTCTCGCTAAATTTTCTTTGTGCATATAGGGGTGTTTATGATCGCTGGAGCTTCCATAACCAACATAGTCCGAGATGGCTACTAAGGCTCCAAGACTGGATAAAACCACCCCAAAGGTCATCTCATTTTGACCTAGTGAACTGTTTGTGGGAGCCTGATCATTACTGCTAATCGTTCCATGCTGAACTGATACCAGAGGAAGGTTTACATCAAATCCTTCGGGAATAAACAAATATCCTGAAGCTTCCAAAGACTTATTTTCATGGTCTACAGTATTGTAAACCATCTTAATTCCCTGCACTGGCTTGTAGTCATAAACTGACAATTCGTCTGTTATAAGCGAGGTAACATAGTTTATGGTGAAAGGGCTAAAACTCTTACTTTGGTAATCACTAACTAAAAAATCGACTTTAGTTTCAATTTCAGTTTCAATTTCAGTTTTAGTATTTTCATCCTTGCTACAAGCGAAAAGGAAAATAAATATCAGGTGGAGGTAGTAGGTTCTTTTCATGTTTGATTTAAAATTTGGGGCTATTGTTTTTACTGCTAAAATGAATCACTTTAGCTGTATTGACTTAATGAAATTAAAATAATTATACGTTAAAAGAAAAAATTTGCTTCCAATATTTCAGGTAGCAACCAAAAGTTGATTTAGAAATCTAAAATTTATTAAAAGAAAATTAATTATTGATCTGTCGGATAAGACCCTCCTGAGCAGTAGAAGCAACCAACAAGCCGTTGCGGTCGTAAATGGATCCTCGAGCAAAACCTCGAGCGTTAGAAGCGCTGGGGCTATCGGTTGCGTAGAGCAACCATTGATCAAAACTAAAATCGCGATGAAACCATAGTGCATGATCAATACTAGCAAAAAAAGTAGTCCCTTCACTTAATTCTCTGCGGTGTGGCAATGTTGCTGTTCGCAATAAACCATAATCAGAAATATATGCCAAAAGCTGGTGTTGAATAGGTGTTTCAAAAGGAGTTTTTTCTTTGGATCGTAACCAAAAATTGCTCTCAGCAGGTTCGTTTTTAGAGTTATCAAGATTCAATTTCTCGAGCGGGCGAAATTCAATTACCTCGGGCTTTATCTTTTTAAATCGATTGTAAATTTTGGGGGCAATTTTTTGAACTTCCAATTGCTTCAAATCGCTAAGTAACTTTTCGGGTGGAATTAGGTTAGGCATGACAAACTGATGATCCACCCCACTTTGTTTTAATTGAAATGAAGCGGACATATTAAATATTGCGCGACCTTCTTGAAAAGCGACCACCCTTCGGGTAGTAAAGCTTTTGCCATCGCGGATGATATCAACTTCATAGGTGATCGGTAGATCGAGGTTTCCGCCCAAAATAAAATAACCATGCATAGAATGTGCAAGTCGATCTTCCGGAACAGTTTGATAAGCAGCATGTAAAGATTGTGCCAATACCTGTCCGCCAAAAACTCGTCCCCAAGGGGTTTGAAAGTTTTTTCCTTCAAAGGAATTTTCCCCAACTTTTTTTAAGGTGATTAAATCAATTAACTCCTTTATGTGCTTCATTAAATCCTAAATTGAATACTATTAATAATCAATGCAAGTTAAGGCTTAAATCAATAGTCGCCATTAGCATTGCTGTTTTGAACTGAAGTCAACCAGTTTTGATAAATGGTTTGAAGGGAATTAAATTTATCGGGATGAAGGGCTGAAATATCGATTTGCTCGGCTTGATCTTTCTTTAGGTTGTAAAACTCAAGTCCATCAGCATCTCCATAAAGTTTAAAGTGATTGTCTATCAACGCAAATTGTTTGTTGTAAAGGAAAGCCAAGGGTTTTTCTCTTTTTTGCTTTTGTTTTGACCAATAGGGTTGCAAATCTTCCCCATCGAAGGGGCGCTTGTATTGTTCTAAATCAATCTCTAAAATTTTGGCAATGGTAGGGAAGTAATCGGAAGTAAAACAAGGCACATCAACAACAGTCCTGGCTTTTATCTTTGCAGGCCACTCCACAATTCCCGGCACTCTAATTCCGCCTTCATGGAGGCTTCTTTTTCTTCCTCGTAAACCTTTAGTAATTCCCTGAGTTCTACCATAAAATTGCTTTCCCTCTCTTTCTACTTTTTTAGTTTCTGGACCATTATCAGAAGTGTAAAAAACCAGTGTATTATCGGCTATTCCCAAATCTTTAAGCTTATTTCTCAATCTTCCCACCTGTTCATCTAAAGCGGAAATTACTCCATAATATTCCTGTTGATCTTCACTTAAGCCTGGATATAGAGATTTATATTTTTCCCCTGTCAATACTGGTAAGTGGGGCGCATGAAACCATACAATTGACAAAAATGGAAGTTGATCTGCAACCGCATTTTCAATAAAAGGAATGACTCTATCCATAATTACTCTTGAATCGTCACCCTCTAAATTTTCCGTTGCTCGCGCTCCAGGCCCAGTCCAGTAATAGGTGCCAAATGGCTGTCCCTCTTTTAATTTGCCATTGACATCACCTGAACTTTTGGGGGGAGTAATCATGGGATCCCAAGTAGGTACTTTGGATTCGGTTACAAAACTAACATCAAAACCATGTGCTAAAGGTGGAGCATAATGAATGTCATTTTGTTTTCTTCCCCCTCGATTAGCATCCAAAATATCTTTGGTAAGCGTACCTAAATGCCACTTCCCAAAATGACCCGTTCGGTACCCCTTCTTTTTGACCAATTCAGCTAGGGTAATCTCCTCAGCTTTAATATGCCCACAGTTTGCATTACAAATCCCCATTCTTTCGGGGTGACGCCCTGTCATTACACTTGCTCGTGTAGGAGAGCAAACAGAACCAGCTGAATAAAATCTATTAAAAACAGCCCCATTTTTTGCCATCGCGTCTAAATTCGGAGTTTTGAGGTACGGATGACCATTGTAGCCCACATCCCCCCAGCCTTGGTCGTCAGCCATTATCAAAATGATATTGGTCGGAGGTTGGGTTTGACAATTCAGGAAAATTGGAATAAATAATAACCAAGTATAAAATGACTTCATTAGTGTTGGCTTAATTAAAAAACCCTTTTCAATAAATAATTAAAAAGGGTTTTTTATGATTAAATAAGAAATTAACGTGATTTCCTTTTTTCTATATGACTTAGATAGTTATCAATGTGCATTTGATCTAATTCATCTGAATCACCATATTTTTCACGCATTTCGTCAAAAGTCTTATGCATGGTCTCTTGAACCTCGGCATAATCGGGGTGGTCATAAATGTTATTCATCTCAGCAGGATCTTTTTCCAAGTCATACATTTCCCACACATCGATATCATAATAAAAGTGCATGAGTTTGTAACGATCTGTTCTGACACCGTTATGACGTTTAACCATATGAACTGAAGGATACTCATAGTAGGTGTAATATATCGCATCTCTCCATTCACTGGTCTCATTGCTTACAACTTTTCTAAATGATTCTCCTTGCATGTCTTCTGGTATTTCTACCCCAGCGTAATCCAAAAAGGTAGGAGCAAAATCTAAATTTTGGATTAATTGGTCAATTTGAGTGCCTGGTTGAATTTCTTTGGGATAACGCATTAAAATGGGTGTTCGCAGAGATTCCTCGTACATAAATCTTTTGTCAAACCATCCGTGTTCTCCGAGGTAAAAACCTTGGTCGGAAGTATAAACCACTATGGTATTTTCCGCTAAACCGTTTTCATCGAGATAATCCAAGACTTCTCCAACACCATCATCTACAGATTGAATTGTTCTTAGATAGTCTTTAATGTATCGGTTGTATTTCCACAGGGCCAATTCTTCCCCCTGTAAATTTGCAGCTCTCATTGCATCATTTTTTGGAGTGTATGCCTTTAGCCAAGCTTCCTTTTGTTCGGGAGTAAAACGCTCTAATTCTCGATTAAATCTAGTATCTCTTCCAAAAGGGTCAACCAATAATTTAAAATCATGACCCCATCGTCCATGACCGCCATTACCATTGGTGATTGCAAGCTGTTCCTCAGTAGCTGAAATCATCATTTCTTGTGCCGCTGCGGCTGGTCGACCTTCATAATCATCAAAAAAGTTCTCAGGAAAATCAAAAGTTTTATCATCAAATAGGGTTAAATACTTTTCTTCAGACTGCCAATTTCTGTGGGGAGCCTTTTGTTGATAAAGCATTAAAAAGGGTTTGGTTTTATCTCTTTTATTTTTAAGCCAATCTAAACCCAACTGTGTGGTAACCGTGGTAACATATCCATTGATTCGCTCGCTTACGCCATCAATGATAAAATCAGGATTATAATAGTGTCCTTGGCCAGGTAAAACAGCAGAATAGTCGAATCCCTGTGGCAATCCATTGAGGTGGATTTTCCCAATTAAAGCCGTTTCATAACCTGCAGCTTGTAAATCCTTCGCAAAATTGGGCTGATCCCAATTAAAAGCTTGAATGTTGTCTACTTTCCCGTTAACAAAACTATGTTTCCCAGTTAAAACAACTGCTCTACTGGGTGCGCAAATGGAATTTGTGACAAAACCTTTATTAAAAATTGCTCCTTCATTGGCAATTCGATCAATGTTAGGCGTGTTATTTAAACCATGACCATAGGCACTAACGGCCTGAAATGCATGATCATCTGACATTATAAATAGTATGTTTGGGGGTTGTTTCTCCTGCTGACATGAAAACAGCATGGGCAACATCAATACAAGTAAAATTATTTTCTTCATTTGGTCTTTATTTTATTTTCAAAAGCAAAGTAAAAAAAATCGAGCAAATAAAGGATTTGCACTTAAATTAAATCATATGATTTTTTTTAAATTGTAAAAAAAACTAATGCCTCGAAAAGTAAGATGGGGAATTGCGGGTCTAGGTAATATTGCAAATAAGTTCGCAGCGGATTTAATAATTACTTCAACAGTGGATTTGATCGCTGTTGCTTCCTCCAATTTGTCACGGGCTGAAGCGTTTAAGGATAATTATTGTGCCAAAAAGGCGTATGGTTCCTATAATGAGTTGTATAAAGACACTGATATTGAAGTTATATATATTGCAGGACTGAACAGCGACCATAAACAAATGACAATTGATGCGCTTAATGCGGGAAAAGCCGTATTGTGTGAAAAACCTTTAGGGCTAAATACAACTGAAGTGAATCAAATGATTGATGTTGCCAAAACGCAAAAATGTTTTTTGATGGAAGGACTTTGGTCTAGATTCAATCCAGCGATCAATAGGGCGAAAGAATGGATTGAAAAGGGAAAAATAGGCGTCCCAAGGTTCCTCTATGCTGAGTTCTCTTTCTATCGATTAGATGCTGACCGATCTCATCGCCTTATGGCTCCAGAAAAAGGAGGTGGAGCGCTTTTAGATATTGGAATTTATCCTCTTTTTCTAGCTTATTTTCTTTTTGGAATGCCAAAAGACATGAAAGCCCTAACGCTGAATGCCTCGACAGGCGTAGATATTCAAACGTCTATAATATTACAATACGAAAATGCTCAGGCAATGCTATATTGTGGGATAACCAACAATAGTGATAATAATGCCAAAATAGGTGGGACTGAGGGAGAGATTGTTCTACCGGGACGATGGCACGACACACAATCTATAGATTTGATTAAAAAGCAAGAGAAAATAAGGGATGAATTACCAACTCTAGGAAATGGGTTTACATATCAGATAGATGAGGTAAACTACTGTATTCTAAATAACAAAAAAGAGGGAAGATGGGGCCTCAAAAACACATCAGAATTAGCTAGTTTATTAGCGCAAGTAGTTGATATGACAAGTCGTCAAAACTAATTAACTAGAAAAGACCTACTGTAGGTTTTATCGTTATTAACGCGAATCTTATAGAAATATTGACCAGGGGAAAGACGTGCTTGTGCACTGGTGCGCAAAGGTAAAGAATGGCTCCCAGAATTAAGTTGATTGCTGAATGCCGTTCCCACTTTTCTTCCCAAAATATCAAATATGGCAACTTCAACATTTCTTGGTTCGTTAATGGATAAGTATAAACTTGCTCCTTGATCGTCATTAACGGCAGCATGGAGTTGAAGTAAGGGATCATCTGTAAGTTCTAAGTTTTCGACTCCACCACAACCCAATCCCAATCCCAAAAGATTGTATTCAGACCCTATCACAGCGTTATTGACATAACTTGGGTCTGCACAGAGCCAATCAGATAAAATAGTTGCATAAACAGACCTGAAATCAACGGAATTAGCCATATTACCTTTACTGTTTAGATCTCTTAAGTCAGGGTGTTTTCCGATAAACCCGCTCCCTCTTAGGGCAGGACCAAACAGCATTATGGGTGCTGCCGAACCATGATCTGTTCCACTAGATCCATTTTCAGCTACACGACGACCAAACTCGGAGAATGTCATGGAGAGGACTTTATCAGCAATTCCAAATTCATCCAAGTCATCGTAAAAAGTTTTGATAGCATCGGAAAGTCTTCTCATCAATATTTCATGACGTATCGGTTGGTTAGCGTGGGTGTCAAATCCTCCCAAAGTAACCATGTAGACTTTAGTTCCCAAACCCCCTTTAATAAAGCGGGAAACCAAACTCATTTGTAGGTCAAAACTATTATCCTGATAGGCATCATAATCATTTGAGGTATCGTAGGCATCATTAATTATTGAAGCATATCTAAAGGTTGTATTTGATGCTTCTCTTAGGAAGGCCACCTGATCTCCATGAAGGTTATCACTGGAAATTTGAGTGTCAAACAGCGTGCCATTTTCAGCTACTTTTTTTAATCGCTGTGGACTAGAAACAGAAAAGGCATAGGATGTCAAGTCCCCGTTAAAAATTAGATCTCCGCCACTACCAATCTGAACGGCAAGTGGTTTTTCAGGAGGATTTGTCATATAGTCCATGTACTTTTCCTCATAGTATCTCCCTAACCAACCGCTGTTAACATAACTGTCCTTTGAAGTGGTCGCCCAGATTTCGGAAGATTTAAAATGAGATAAGTTTTGATTTTCATAACCAACACCATGGATTACTTTCATAGCGCCCTCTTTCCACAGTGGATCAAGGTTGCCCATAAAGTCAGGAACTCCAAAATCATCATTGAGTTTAATGAGATTATTTTGAGGGATATGAATTTTAGGACGTTTATTCGCATAAAGATCAAAGTCATAGAGCGGAACAATACTGTTCAATCCGTCGTTTCCTCCCTTTAATCTAATTAATACTAAAATACGGTCAGAGTCAGCCTCTGACAAAGCATTGGTTAAAAAATGTGAATCAACAACTGAAAGCGTACTACTCCCAAATGAGATAGCCCCTGCACCAGCGATTCCTAGCGTCTTTAAAAAACCTCTTCTATCCCAATGCGCATGTTCTCTGTCATGTGCTTTACTGTTCATTTCATTCAGCTTATCTCGCTCCATCTTTATTTCAATTGAAATTCAGGTAGTCCAATTAAGTATCGCATCAAGTCATAAACTTGTTTTGGAACTGAATCATCGTCTATTGTCCAAGTGCCATCTTCAAAATAGCTTTCTGGCACTTCACCAATAAAGATATTTTTAGCATCGGCCAACTCCTCCTCTTTGATTTCATAAGGACAAAACATAAAGTCTTTTAGTTTGTTGACGATTAGATCCAAGTTAGTTTCATTATTTCCAACAAGATTTTTGAGTAAATTCTTGAATTGATTTTTATCATTTTGCCAGTACTTAATTAACAAGTAGTCGGCAAATTCCCAGCGTTTAGGAAGGGTCTCAGAGTTAATCCATTCGTGATTTCCTTGCCAGCCAGCTACATCAACAGGGGAAAAGATGGTTTGACCCATATCACGGCATTTATTTCTCAAATTGAGTTGTAGATCTACAGTATCTTTATATCTAAAGGCTAATGTTTGATGTAATCCTAACATCAAATCAATAGGACTCTTGATCAAAACATTACTATTTAAAACATCAAAAAAGTGATCACTTTTAAACAATTGTTTAAATACAGGTACTAAATCAAAATCATTATCCTTTAATGTGGTAGTCATCGCCGCGATTACATTTTGATCAGCTTCAGGGCTAACAAAATAGCGGTAGATTTTTGTACAGATAAAATCGGCTATAAGTGTCTCTTTTTCTTCAAATAATATATCTATGACATCATCGTAACCCCAGTTGCCAGTTCGTCCAAATATAGTTTTTGAACCTTCATCAAAAGTATTTTCATTAAACTGTATTTGCCCCAAATAAGTGGTGCTGCGGTTGTAGCCAGTCAAAGCTCTTGAGGTCTCTATAATGTCTTCTTGGGTATAGCCATTGCCTTCTCCAAGTGTGAAAAGCTCATAGAGTTCGCGAGCATAGTTCTCGTTAGGGCTTTCCTTTTTATTTTCAAATCCGTTCAAATACCTTAGCATGGCAGGGGCAAGTCCAATTTCACTTACGAAAGTTTTAAAGTTTCCTAATGCATGCGTTTGAAGTAATGCATAATACTGATAGAGATAAGCAGGCTGATTTACATCTAAATACTCTATTACAAAGTGGTTGCTCCAAAATAAACTGAGTCGCTCACGAAAACCATTATTGATCATATCGGTAAAGGCTTGTTTTTGCCAAATGGTATGATAATAGTTTTTGTTATTCCCAGAATTATTGAATTGCTTATTATCCCAATCACCCCATTCAGGTGAAGGAGTGGTCTCTAAAGAAAATGCTCCATCAATAATTTGATCGATTGTCTCTTCAGGCGTATAATTTAAATAACGATTGACATCGGACAATGAACAACCAAAACCCAATCTGCGACAAACAAACTGAACTTTTGAAGCATCCCAAGGGTTATCACTAGAAGGTACGTAAGTATTCAATTAGCGTTATTAATATAGTTCACCAATTATCTAAGATACGATAAAATATTTAGAGAAAGGAGTCTACCGATTTGTAAGCATTGATGACTGCTGTCTCACCAGCCTTGTCAGGACGAGAGTTACCGTGTTCCATTCCCATTAAACCATCAAACCCTCTACTGTGAATATATTTAAAAATATTTTTATAATTGATTTCTCCAGTAGTCGGTTCTTTTCTTCCAGGATTGTCACCTATTTGAAAATAGCCTATCTCATCCCAGCATTTTTCAATATTGGGTATAAGGTTTCCTTCCTGAATTTGTTGATGATAAATATCAAAAAGTATCTTACAAGAAGGTGAGTTGACTGCCTTACAAATTTGATAGGCCTGTGGACTTTCCTTCAGAAATAATCCAGGGTGATTTCTATACCAATTGAGTGGTTCTAATACCATAACCAGTCCCTCTGGTTCAAGAATAGCACAAGCTTGTTTTAAGCTTTCAATCACATTGGCGGTTTGATAATCATGAACTAATCTCAAGTCAACAGTACCAGGAACTACAGTAAACCATTTTGCATTAACGCGTTTAGCAACCTCAACTGAAGCTCTTACCTGTTCGAGAAAATTCTGTCGGTCATCATCCTTACCTCTCGCCAATGTCGGGTTTTTAAAGTCTTTATAGCCCACAAAAACACCCATGGTAATGCCTCTTTTTTGCATGGTATCCGCCATTTTTTCTTGCAATGCTATCGGCCTTGTGCCCATATTATTGTCCTCGAAAGCAGTAAACCCTTGATCAGCCATAAAGTTCAACTGATCAATAGGGTCGTCTCCAGCCAAATTTTTAAACATACCAATATGAGGGGCGTATTTTAAATTGAATTGATATTTGTTCAAATTGTGTTGGCTCGTCATAACAGAAGGGACGGCAGCCAAGCCAAAGGAGGCCCAAAGGGAGGACCTAGTAAAAGTTCTTCTATCCATTTTATTATTAATAAATTGTAACTCCAGGAGTGGGAATGGGGTACAGGCCGTTAGCATCAGGGGTTGTAGGGGGCGTACTACTCCAATCAACGCTCTCAGGCATTATTTGTAAATCTGAGTTTAGTGCTTGCTCCCATGTAATTTCTTTACCTGAATAAGTCGCCATTCTACCCATAATAGCCGTCAATGTGCTTTTAGCTCCATACTCTGCGTCAGCAATAACACCACCATTTCTAATTGAAGCAAATAGCTTATCATGCTCCACTTGGTAAGGGTTTGGTTCATCCAATCCAGCTTCTTTGTACTTAAACATTTCATTTCCTTCTAAATCCTGAATGGTTCCAGGTCGAGTCACTACACTCCCTTTTGTTCCTTGAAAGCTTTCGTCGACACGACGCATACATCCTGGTTGATGTCGACACTGACTGGAAACCACTGCTCCAGTATCATAAGTAAACTCTACAAAATGGTGATCGTAAATTTCTCCGTGATCTTTTCCATTTCTAACTTGTCTTCCGCCCATACCCTGAGCTTTGGTTGGGTAACCGCCTATAAACCAATTGGCTACATCAATATTGTGAATATGTTGTTCGAGAATATGATCGCCACACAACCAATTGAAGTAGTACCAATTTCGCATTTGGTACTCCATTTCAGTCTGCTCAGGCTTTCGTCCTCTTACCCAAACACCACGGCTATTCCAATAAACTTGACCACCAGTGATTTTTCCAATTTGCCCATCATTGACTCTTTTTATAAGATCGACATATTTATTTTGGTAACGTCTTTGCAATCCGACTACCACATTGAGTTTTTTCTCTTTTGCAATTCTGGCAACATCCAAAACTTTTCTAACACCGACAGGATCAGTTGCAACGGGTTTCTCCATAAAAACATGTTTCCCATTTTGGATTGCGTATTCAAAGTGATAGGGTCTAAATCCAGGAGGTGTCGTCAGGATAACTACATCTGCCATGTCAATTGCTTTTTTATAGGCATCAAAACCAGAAAAAAGATTTTTAGGATTAATTTTAATTTTCTTAACCCCATCAAAATGTTCCTGAACGGCTTTCAAGCTATTTTCAACTTTATCTTGGAAAGCATCAGCCATAGCAACCAATTCTGTGTTTTCATCAGCTTGAAGCGCTTGAACTATTGCTCCAGTTCCTCGTCCTCCGCATCCAACAAGAGCAAGTTTTAATTTTTTATTTCCATTTACGTTAGCCATGGCTCCAACTGGAAGACTTGCAGATAACAAGCCTGTTGTTGCCAAGGTAGTTTGCTTGACAAAATTTCTTCTACTTAGTGAATTGTTTTTACTAGATTTCATTGTTCGTTAATTTATTAGTTCCAATATGATTCTTGTTCTTCAATAGAGGGCGTGTTCAATGGTCTGACAATCCTAAAACCCACAAATGGAGCGTCAGTGTGCCACCAGAGGCTTTTTGGGATTTGAGGGTCTCTTTTTTTCCACTGTTTTGATGAAGGCCTTCTCGCTGCACTTCTGAGCCTACTAGGCTTGTCAGTCCATGCACCTCCTCTTACAGTTCTCGGGTAGGTTTTAGTGGGTATTACTCGGGGGTCGCTGACAGTTTTTCTTTTTCTTTGATTGTAAACCGTTGGAATATACTGATCCAAAGTCCATTCAGAAACATTACCATGCATATCATGCAGCCCCCAGGGATTTGGCTTTTTTTGACCTACCTTCTGGTAAGTACCCCCACTATTTTCATGGTACCAAGCATAAATATCTAAATCTACTGGGTCATCTCCAAATGAATATGCAGTTTTTGTTCCTGCGCGACAGGCATATTCCCATTCTGCCTCAGATGGTAAGCGATAAAAATTCCCTGTCATGGCAGATAGCCATTGACAAAATTTTACTGCTGATAACTGAGTCATACAAATTGCTGGATAGCCCTCAATTCCCATTCCAAAGCTCATATCTGTGTAAGGCTGGGTAGCACCAGAAACTGCATCTACAT
>MDTB01166338.1_pt1 | contig 20037 bp, 8 predicted proteins | sample 811161 | NCBI WGS metagenome assembly MDTB01 (sample SAMN05326650, study PRJNA326480) | marine metagenome | isolation source: seawater | place: Mediterranean Sea | collected 2009 | reverse complement strand
TTCTATCCTCACAGCACTCTTGATGCGCTTTCTCATCATGCCAGGGATGGGTGAGCCAGGCCCTCTTCTCTGGCTATTGCCTCTGAGTTTGGTTCTCGTTCTTCCAACCTTACATCGTCTAATACTCCCCGATGAGATTTCCGATCTCTACACTGGTGGAAATTGGTTCCGTGCCGGAATGCTATGGATATTCACTTGGCTCTCAATATCAATCATTCTAGTTAATCCCCCCCTCGCAGATATCAGTCCACCCGAAGCTGCAGATGTCTTTCTTGTATTCGACGAAGGCGAGGAATCGGAGGACCTAGTGGCTCGATTAGATCGCACGGGCTATGACATCGATATTTCAATTGAGGAAGGTCAGTCGGAGGGGTCGATGTGGCTCCTTCTAAGTGTTCGAGATAATGTGGCGGTAGAGGATTGTTCAATCTCAGTCGTATTGGTTAAGAATGAACAGATTCTACTTAATTCAACAATCAATGGTACCGATGTAAACTCAATTGCAGATTACGACGATTTAGTATCGGAGAATCGTTCAATCGTTTCGATCTTCGATGCACCTCTAAGTGGGCGGACGACTGATGTCGGTTTTGCCGTGGATCTTGGGACGTTCGACACAGGTACCTATGAATTGAGATACAGGATTGATCAGCCAGGGAATCCATGGCCTCTCACCACTGGTGATGCAGTATACAAGATCCAGATTTTGCCATCTCAGTAATCTGAATTTGTTGGCTAGTTACTTCAGTAGGGCGCAAATCCTTGCCGTCATGGCGTCGAGTTGTAGGTGTTCTCCGCCGCCTTGAACGAGACGATGATCGATTTCTGCCATCCATTCTGTCAGTTCAAGTTTCGTTTCCTCTGTCAGGAAACTGGTAACTCCAAGCTCCCTATGGAGTTGATTCACAAGGTCTGTACCTGCGAGGCCAAACTCATCGAGAATCTGGCGCAGGCGCCGTCGTGCTGGCTGGAATCCATCTTCCTTACAAGCGAGTAGATAGCCTTGAAGTATCTCTGGGGGTGCAGTTGCTGAGGTCTCATAAATTAGATTCCGTGTGATTACTGTGTCCATTCCTGCGGCAACCTGTAGTGCAGTGATGGCTTTCCTCAAGTCTCCAAGGCTGATATGGACAATCGCATCGGTTGCATCTTCATCGATTTCGAGCCCTTCTTGTTTAGCAACATGAACAATTTGTGCGCGCATCTGCTCATCCTCTAGGGGGCGGAAGCGAAAGACAGCACAACGACTCTGGATCGGCTCAATTATCTTCGATGAATAGTTACAAGACATGATGAATCGACAGGTTTCAGCATACTGCTCCATAATTCTTCGAAGAGCCCCCTGTGCATCATTAGTCAGGGCATCTGCTTCATCGAGAAAGATTACTTTGAACGTCGCTCCTCCAAGAGGGGCAGTTCTCGCAAATTGCTTGACTTTGTTCCGAATGGAATCTAGGCCACGCTCATCTGATGCATTCATTTCAAGGAGATTTTGACGTAGTGTTTCTCCGAATACATCTCTTGCCAGTGCTAATGCTGCAGTAGTCTTCCCAGTCCCTGGGGGCCCTGCAAAGAGTAGATGTGGAAATGTTCCCCTTTCAGAATAACCTCCAAGGCGGTCAACGACTGCTCTTTGCCCCTTCATTTCCGACACGGATCGGGGGCGATGTCTCTCAACCCAGAGTTCGCTCATAACAGTCCTTTGCGCATCTTCATCGGGTGTCCATCAAGGTTCGCCCAAGGTCTTGAATGCGGAGGATCGAGAGTATCGACATTATATCTCCAGTCGGCAATCACTTATGGGTCGTTATTCCATGGCGTAGCCATGACCGGAGCGGTAGCGAACGGAGAACGACGATACAACGTGGGGCCAGCCATCCTGATGGTCCTTCTCATGGCGACCATGTCCTGGTCTGTGGCCGTAGGGCCAAATGTGCCTCTGTTGCACGAATCTGTCCCTTCTTATGTTCAGCATGACAATGCTGTCCTCAATGATACAGCGATTAACAGCAGTGCTCCGAACAATATCTACTCGAGTCGGGATGAGGTGATGATTGGATATTCCGAGGATTACAATTTCGACACTCGAGGTTTGTTCCAATTCAATATTAGTGATACCGCTGGTAATCCATTGAATCCAACTTTCCCTGTTTCGTCTGCCCATCTTGTTCTGCGATGTTCAGTCATACCTGGGATGTCATTTGGCAAGACTATGTTTTACGCTACAACACTGAATGCCAACCATTCGCTTGCTACGGCGACTTGGCGTGTCACTGGTTTGGGTACTAACTGGTCTGTTCCTGGAGCTAATGGACCCGGAGAACGTGGAGGATGGGAGACGCCATACAGCACCTCCTCATCCACTGTATCGACTGCGATTAACGTGACCGCTTTGATTCAAGAGCAACTCCGTTCGGGTTCGAGTCAGATTACTTTGGTAGTTACCTCAGTGGGGGATCCTGTGAACTGTGCCACGAAGGAGGCAACCACTGCTTCGGATCGTCCAGTTCTCCGTGTTAATTACGCATCTATTGGCTCCACTGATCAAGGCGATATTCGTTTGACATCGCCTCAGATGAATGAGGCTTTGACCCAGAACAACGTCCTCGGTTTGACTGCAGATACTACGCCGATCATCGAGTGGGCAGATCTGAATGGCAGCAATGTCGAAATCCAGATATCCAACAGTTCCGATTACCGAATTGCCTCTGATGGCTCATGGGTATGGAATTCATGGGATGATGCCAGTGACTTCACCTTCACGAATTCCACAATAGGGTCTTTCCAAACTCCATCATCGAATATTCCAGATGGTTCAGACTTCTTTGCTCGTATTCGGTCTACGACTTCGGATAGTATCCTCTCAGAATGGAAATCCGTTCGATTCCTTCTCCCGGATCACGATGTTACAACTGAAGCGGATGGCTCACAGTCTTTGACTGTGAAAAACAACAGCGCTGGTTTCGGCGGCACTGTCGAGGAGACCTACATTACTTCGGGTAATACGTCGTTCAATGGAGTTAGCGCATCAAATCTCATTGTGGGGCATTCTAATGATACCAACATTAGCGAGGGTGTGATGCTATTACGCATCAATTTCGGAGAGATTGGCCTCCACGAGAATGCATCAATACACGAAGCAGACCTTGTTCTACGGCGGACCGATAGGGAACGTTGGCCAGCGATTTCTGTTTCCGTTTTGAACGACAATGATTGGACTCAAGATGGTGCTAATTGGACTTCAAATGGTGCCGGTACATCTTGGACCAATGGAGCGAGAGATCTCACAGGCATCAGTTATGGCGCTGTAAACGGTAACCAAAACTCGCCTCAGTTGACCTTTGACCTTGCCCCTCTAATCCGTGATAGATTGCTTGCAGATTCGCTTGAACCACTGAGTCTTCTTGTCCAAGGCGTTGGACCCAATGGCGCCCATGTTGAGATCGGGTCTAGTGAAGAAGCAGGAGAATACAACCCGCGTCTTGAACTCCGATACAGTTGGGGCGATGATGTTCTTCCATCCTCTCCCGTGGATTTGAGCCCACGTGATCGTTCCGGTTCCTGGTCGGTTAGTGGAGCGAATCTATCCAGCAGCGACACGATTGTGGTAAATTGGAACACCTCAGGTCACAGTGGCCATGATGTCAAGATTAGTACCTCAAGAGATGCTGATTTCGTGTCTACAGTAACTAGGAGTGCCGACAGCCGTGATGACCCTGGATTCGATTTGAATGCAGGTTCATTCACCTTCCCATCTTCATGGGGCTTGGGTATCGATGACCAGATTTGGTGGCGATTATCCTTCATTGAAGATGGTGATCATAGTAACTGGAGCGAGTCGATGATGTTCGTTCCTGAACTGAATTCGACCTATCTCGGGGGGGATGATCATCAGATTCGGTTGAGAGATGGTAATGCGTCAACAGACGGTTCGATGCCAGATTGCCAGGATACATACATCGATTCTGCTTCACCGAATTCTAACTATGATGCATTTGGAATAATCGTCTCAAATACACAGGTTGGCCTATTAAAATGCGATCTTGGCGGTATTTCACTGCCTGAAGGCATGGCGATTGAGAGTGCGATTTTGAGAACTCACAGTTGGTCATTCTCTAGTTTCAATAATGTCCCAATTTCAGTATATGCTGGCACATCTGAATGGACTGAATCCGGAGCAACTTGGAACACGACCGATGGTTCTACCCCTTGGAATTTTCAAGGAGCTTCAGGTACCCATCAGATTTCCTTGCTCGATTCTGATACGATTAGTAATGCTGGAACCAACACTTGGTTTGAGTGGAACGTCACTTCAGCCGCCCAGACTGCGAATCGATGGGGTCTCCCTCTGAGCATTATCATGACTTCGACGAGTTCGAACTATGCTGAGTTCGAAGATTCGGAATCTACGAATAAGCCTGAACTTGTTATCCAGTATGGCATTGGAGATGACACTGCTCCCGATACGCCAGTGGGCCTTACTCCAACTGGGGATGAATGGATGGCCACTGAAGATTTGCTAATGAGTGGTATTGTTCGACCCAATCACACATGGAATACCCCTCTCCTGAATACGAACGGCATTGAGGTTCAAATCGATACTAATCCCGGAATGAATAGCAATGATTTGGTTACATATCAGTCGTGGATTGATACTTCTGATTTCGATTTGACTAACGGCTCCTTCCAGCCGAGTTCAGATCTTACTGCAGGTGAGCGCTACTATTGGAGAATACGGGGTAATTCTGCTACTGGACAAATTGGGAATTGGAGCGCAATTTCATCATATCTCATACCGGATGTCATTAGTTCGATGCTTGATTCCGATACATCCGAGGTCGAATTCCATCATAATGGATTCTTCCCTAGTGATGAACGGCCTTACTTCTACGACGTTGGCGCAGACGAACGTCCAGCGAACGAGAATACCTCGTACAACTCTGATGCGAGTTTCCTGCTCAAGGCCGTCGAGGACATCAACGGTAATTACAGCGAAGATCGCGGCCTCATGATTGCGATTCCGATTGCAGAGAATCTCTCTCTCGAACGTCCTAACGATATTCGCGTCGTTGGTGCGCAACTCCATCTCAACGTAATATCTGGACACGGAACCGATGTTATCGTACGTCACAGATCTATGGGCCCATTCACCGAGGACGCAACAGGTCGCACCTCCGACGGTATGACGAACTGGACTGATACGCACCTTTTGGGTAATGGCGAGATGTACGGAGCTAATTCCTCGGGTGGACTAGATGTCCGAGCAACTACGAGCGGAAATCTCCTGCTTAACCTCACTCGAGCTGCACAGTTGGCCTTCGACGCAGGTCAATCTCACATATACTATGCAATAATCGCCGAGGGTCCGAATTCGGGTTGGAACGGCCTTGAGATAAGTACTGTGAACGCATCGGTTGCCACCGATCGTCCATATCTTACTCTACAGTTCCGTGAAGGTGCTGAACCGATGCCGAACCTCTCTGCTGTGGGGTCGCCGAATCTCCCAGCGAATGATACGCTGACATGGGATGCCTCTGGGATTGTACTCGACCCCCAAAATCGACCTACTCTCGAGTGGATTACTCCTCAAGGCTGGAACAACACATGGGACTGGCGTCTTGAACTCCGATGTGAGACGAGTACCACCTCTTTGGTGACGTTCTACGACTCACGAACAGATGCAGGATTCAACCTCAACATACCGAGCTTTACCATTCAGAATGATCTTTCCTCCGATTCGTATTGCGAATGGAAAGTCCAGGCTGTCGTCAACGACATGCTAGGGTCGTGGATAGATTGGTCAAATTCCTTTGGTGTGCCGATTGATATCACAAGCGCTGTTGACGCAAACCATGAGGTCATCACTTTGCAAGAAGGCGCAGCTCATGATTCATTGAGTCGTAACATCCTTTCCTCTGACACTAGGATTCGCGCATCCTCGCCGAACAACAACTACGGCTATTCCACTGATCTCTATGTTGACCCTCACGGCTCGGGGGCTGCCCTATTCACGATGGACCTGGACGCCTTCCCGATTCCTGAACCTTGGATGCCGTCAGAGGCCCTGATAGATCTCTACAAGCTCAACTCTGGAAGTTCTACTGAGGTTGCCGTTTACATTGTTCGCGATTCATGGGATGAGACAACAGCAACATGGAACAATGCGACGAATACTGCCACTTGGTCGTCTAATCCAGGATACTACACCCGGGCAATGTCACCGATTAATGTCACGGCAATCAGCTCACCTACTGGTTGGTACACTTGGGATGTCACTGAAGCGACTCAACAGGCCCGTGCCGATGGAAGTGATGAGCTAAACCTGATGTTCGTAGGAACCGGAAGCACGACTTCTCGCTTCGCCTCTTCAGATTACATGTCAGACACATTACGCCCGAGGGTACGGATGACGTATGCATCAGGGAATATCTGGCTGCCTGATGATTCTCCTCCGTCCTTCCCTGCGTTGAATAGCGAACATACCTTCTGGAATTCGACAACACTGCTCCCAACACCTTCGGATTCAGTGGTTATTGAATGGCAGAACATTCAGAGCAACGTCAGTTTCGAGATTCAAGTCGATTCCCTAGAGGATTACTTCACGAATGCTCACGTGTTTAACTCAGTTGATAATTCGAGTATGTTCACAATTTCATCCACGACCTCGGTGCCATCGAACTTTACCTTCCCGTCATCATTCATGTGGGACGATCACTACAACGCTTGGCGAGTGCGGCCATACTCTACGACTTCGGGTGGGGATACAGTATACGGAAACTGGTCGTCCGGAGGTCAATTCCGCGTGCCCACTAGCACGCTCGGTACCTCTGACGGTTCTGGGAATTACAGTGTCACCTTGCAGCGTGGAGAAATATTCCCTACGAGCGCTTTCAGCATCCCGTCCTTCCCTGACACTTGGATTGATTCAGCCGGAGGCCCTGGCCAAACACAGAATCATGGTTCTGACACCTCTCTTGATGTTGGTTCAAGTGCAACCGCTGGTGCTGTTGCAGTATCTTTGATCGAGATGGATCTGGGAGAGCTCCCGTTCCAAAGCTCGACACTTCCAACTGGTGTGACTCTCCGCCTTCATCGAGCCAACTATATCGGTACAGGGACTCACACTGTTGGAGTCCATGATTGTGGGAACAACACATGGAGTGAATCTTCAGTAAGTTGGAGTTCTTATGTTCCAGGTCAGCAGTGCTCTACAACAGCTTCAGCATCAATTACTCGTGTTGCGACAGGAGGTGCAACATGGTATGAATGGGACATCACATCAATTGCAAGAAATGCATTCACAAACCAGGACGGTCGAATGACTATGGCATTGATTTCAAACTGGACTGGGACGCTATACTTTGCATCTTCAGAGTACACTTCCACAAGTCTACGCCCTGAACTAGTTTTCGACTTTGTAGATAACCCGAATGGTATCACTCCGCCTCCACAAGTCAGCCTCCAGTCACCGCTAAACCTCGCGGTGATGATGGAGGAGGATGGATACCTGCTCGCACCCCAAACCCGCCCCGATCTATCTTGGTCGCCGGCAACGGGCGCATCAGGGTATATTGTCCGACTGATGAATTCCACAACTACTCTTACAGTTCGTTCTTGGGTTGATTCCGGCTTCTCTTCGAATGCTATGAGTCATACTTGGGCACCATCATTTGATCTTGATCCAGATATCCTGTACTCTTGGGATGTGCAGTCGATTGCGGGGTCGATACCCGGTGCGCGTTCCGCATCTTGGTCGTTTGCGGTAGGGGATCCAGACACTGAGAGTTTGGGGAACAACATCTACAACACTAACTATGTTCAAGGGGATGCGGCTGATTTACTGGATTATCCTGACATTCATGATTCAACTCTAGATGAATCCGACCCGACGGGAACCTATGGTTCAGACGCCCTCCGTGTAGGTATTGGATGTGGGGATTCCTCAGGCATTCAGACTCAGAATGAGTGTATCTCGGTTCTTTGGGTTGATTTGAGCCAATATCCATTGCCAAGTGGGGTTAACCCACATAGTGGACAGTTGAGTATTCATCTTGATTCGATTATTACCGCAGATACATCCTACATGGACGTGACTGCATATGCGCTGATTAACCAGAATTATTCTGAGATTTCCTCGTCATGGGATTCAGCATCTTATGGGAACAGTTGGTCGTCTTCCGGTCTTGTAGCTGGAACTGATTACAATTCAACACCTCTCGATACGGTGCGAATTTACAACACAAATCAGAATGCATGGTATGATTGGGACATAAGTGAAGCGATGACTTCGATGTACACTTCGATTGGTATTGTCCTCATAGGTGTTCCAGATACGACAGGTGGACGTATTGTTGCTGAATTTGATTATTCAGAGGGTACATCCTCCGACCGACCTAAATTCGATCTTAACTACACAGATGTCTTTGATATTGCGATATCTGGGCCGAGTACGACTGATGCAGACTCCTCTGTATCCTTCTCAGCGGCTCTTTCGGATGCCTCCGGTGGGGCCCTCACGGGTTCTGTCACATGGTCGACTTCCGGTCTTGGTACCATTAGCCCAACAGGCCTCTACACTCCACAAATTGCTGGTGTTGAGACGATTACTGCTCGCTTCGGTCAAGTGACCCGTTCACTAAGCCTCACTGTATCTCCAGGTGCTCCTGTTCAGTTGCAAGCGAACCTTTCCTCTGGTGCAATCAATGCGGATGAATCCCTAGCAATATCTGCAGTGGTTGTTGACGTATTTGGAAATGAGGTGGATGGGCAAACTGTCCTTTGGTCAGTGACTAATGGTACATTTAGTTCGACAGGTGGTATGACTGAAACGACCAGTACGCCAAGTGCTCAAGTTGTATTCTTGCCGCATCTGACTGGGACGCAGACCGTTACAGTATCTTGGGGTTCAAGTTCCGTAGACATCCCAGTGGTAGTTACGGTTGGTGCACCGCATCATCTAGTAGTCACTGGTTGTGAGACCGTTCTAGCTGGCGAAATTTGTGTCTATTCTTGGACTGTAGAGGACGTCCGTGACAATCCTATGCCTGCTCTTCAAGCCGGTACAGTATCTTGGTTTGTGGATGATGGTAACATTTCGGCACAAGGTGATTTCTCCGCTGATCGTGTTGGGAATTGGACAATTACTGCAAGCAGTAGCGTTGGTGTTTCAGGCACTTTCAACGTCGAGGTGGGCTTCGGGACAATCTCTCACGTGATTTTGGTGGCAAACACCAACGAAATCACTGCTGATGGAGATGTTACATTCAATGTCACTCGAGTCGATGTTCGCGGTAACTCTCATCCTGTCAATCCTCCAGTTGCGAATTGGTCTGCTAATAACGGGACATTCAATGATGATGTTGGGGGTGTGTACTGGACTCCTTGGTCCAAGGGTCAGCAATGGGTTCAGGTGTCGGTAGAGGGGGTTACAGATCAGGTCGTGATTTCAGTCCTCGATGGTGCACCGGTCGAACTTGACCTCCGTGTTACTGGCGGCGTTTCGGAAATTACTGCAGGCGATATCCTCAGCCTCAGCGCATTCGCAATCGATCAGCGAGGAAATCAACGCCCAGTAGCGCCGGAGACTTGGCTAATATCGACTCCAGGTGCCGATCAGGGGTGGATTGTTCCAAGCGGAGCATCCGCGAATTTCTATGCATCTACGGCAGGCACTTTCACCATTCAGGCTGCTTTGACTTGGACGGACGGTGTCCAATCGATTCCACTCACATCGAGTGAACCGATGACTGTCCTCCCTGGTGAGTTGGCTGAGGTTGAGATTCAAGGTGACAGTAACTATGACGTAACTGCAGATGACAGTATCACACTGGACGTCATAGCTAGAGACGCCTATGGGAACGTTGTACCTGCCTCTGCCCTCAAGTGGTTCATCCATGACACTTCCGTGTCTAGTGCACCGGGAGAGTGTGGTCAATCTCAGGATTCTAGCGAGATTACGAATGATGTATCTGCAGGATCATGGGCTGCAGGTGTCGAAGGAACCTATGCTCTCTGCGCAATTCAAAACGGGTGGCAAGACCGTATCGATATCATCGTTACTCATGGTGTTGCTGTGGAGATATGGCACGATGCGGAGGCGGATGAGTTGACAGCTGGTGAACTGATTGACATCGATTTGTGGGCTCGAGATTCTGCAGGTAATGAATTCCGCTTCGCAGAAGCTACGTGGACTAATCCACTGTTTGTTGTGGATGAGGACCTTACTGGAGCTTACCGGTACCAGGGAACTGTCGCAGATACTCACGAATTGACATACAGTCACAATGGACTCGATGGGTCATGGATTGTAACTGTAAACTATGCAGAATTGGACTCCATTGATTTGTCACTCAGTTCCCAATCGGCTGAGCAGCAAGCTACGATTACAGCAAGTGCACGTGGCTTCGATGCCTTTGGTAATGAGGTGCCGCTCAGCAACGGTGCAATTCTCATCGCTCCAGGTCACGATATCCAAGCCACGAGTGTAGATAGCTGGCAGATTACCCTCGTAGCGGATGGTACGGTGGGGATTACCGTAGCAGATCAAGGCAAGTCGGATGAGAAACCACTAACTTCAGTTGGTACCTTAGGAGGATTCTTTGCTGCAGGCGGACCTCTATACTACGTTGCAGCGGGGCTAATCGGCCTCGTTGTGTTAGCGCTTCTCGGAGTAGTATTCGCACTTCTGCGACGTGGAAACGACAATGATTACGACTTCGATGACGACGATGACGACGACTACGAATACGGAGGTGACGACGATGATGGTGATGATGATTACACTGCTGGTCCATCTGGCCCGGCCGCAGGGCCAACTGCAGGACCTGCATCTGGTCCGAGCGCGGCTCCCGAGCCAGAGGTAGAGGAATCTTCTGGCGACGATGATGGTGTCACGGTGGACGAGGATGGAACTGAGTGGTGGGAGGACGAGGATGGAACCTGGTACTTCCGAACACCTGACATGGATGACTGGGAAGTTTTCGAGGAGTGAATTAGGAATGAGGACACAACACAGGGCCACGGTCATCGTGGTCTTGTCAATCCTCATACTGAGTACTCTGCCTGTGGATAATCTACCAACTCCTCTTGATGTTCCAACGGAGTTCCATGCCTACCAACAAGTGGACAATGGAAATGGTACCTGGACAGTGGAGATTGTAGATGATCAAACGGGTGGTTTCGATGATGGGGTTATCAGAAGTGATCGTCCAACGGAAATCAATACAACCGCAGCGGTTATCCCTCTGGGTTCCGATTCTCTAATGGAGTCTAGTGGCCTTTTTGGCATCGATTTTTCCACAATTGGATTCTGGAATAACGCTTCCATAATCGAGGCACATCTTGATCTGACTATCGATTCCCCTCCCTCAGATGAAGTTGAGATTTTTGGACAACTGACCTACAGAGATTGGGTTGACCCATCTTGGAACATGGCTACACCTGCGGTTCCTTGGTCAGTTCCAGGAGCCGGAGGAAATACTGACTCCGGAGGTATCATGCGTCCAGTATCTGTCACACCCTCTTCTACGGATATTTCGATTGACGTCACGGAGGGATTCCGAATCGCTCAGGCGAAAAACGCACAGGCTTTGGGTGGATTCCTTGGCGTGATGGTAAATGGAATGAAAGTCAATGAATCAGGTTTCTCAGATTGGGGTTTTTCAGTTCATTCTTCCGAGTCGTCTTTGGAATATCTCCGTCCGAAGTGGACCGTGTTAATTGAGTGGACCAATCCCAACTCTCTTTCTTCAAACCCCGAATGGATTGATTTGGAACCCCGAGCAACCACATTGAGCGCGGACTCAGATATCGGCATGAAGGCACAGATTCGAAATCAGGATGGAAGCATGTCCGGTGCGGGAGTCGAATGGTCAGTTATTGGTGCAGGGTCTATTGACACATCAGGCCTCTACGTCCCCTACACAGTTGGTTTGGACTTCATCTGTGCATCTTGGCCAGCATCCCAATCAGTAGCTGCCTGTACTCCGATTATAGTGACTCCAGGGGCGCCGGCATCAATGATACTCATGCCTGCCAATACTACGTTTACGGTGGATAACGACATCCAAATCAATGCTACTTTCCTAGATTATAACGGAAATACATTCCCTGCAGCACCCCAATGGTCGGTTAGTTCAGGATCGATAGATTCTGACGGAAATTGGATTCTAGAGGATCTTGGAACTCATCGTGTTGATGCCGCGAGTGGAGGGTTATCCGCTTGGACAAACGTCACATTGGTTGAAGGAGGCGTAGATAATCTTCTCATGCCTCAGAATCTCACTGTGGCATCCGGGGAGCGTATTTCCGTTTTACCAGTCGCTGTTGATCGTCTAGGCAACCCTGTGCCCCTTGCACTTGCTGGAGATATTTCTTATTCGATGGAATCGGGAACAGTGGATAATAGCGGAATGTATACTGGTGAAGCCGTAGGGACCTGGGTCATTGATTGCACCGCTACATTGGGTGCTACCGGTTCAACAGTAATCGAGGTCACAGTAGGTACTCCAGTGAGTCTTGAAATTGTTCATCCTAGCCGAACGGTCCTTGCTGATGAGGCAGTACCTTTGCCAGTCATCTGGACTGATACCTATGGCAACGCAGTGGAGCAATCAATACCCTTGATTGCATGGACTGCCGACGACGGTGGCTTTAGGACCACATCGAATGGGACCGTGGAGTGGCTCCCTAGGGATCTTGGTAACTACACTGTATCCATTGCTCACCTTGGTCTAACTCACAGCATTGAGATCGAGGTCGGTGCAGGGAGTATCGCTACGGTTGTTATCGAGAGTGATGAAGAGGTACTTTCTGCCGGTTCCGAGGTGTTCTTACAGATGATGGCCCAGGATTCTTTGGGCAATCAACGAGTCCTAGATGCAGATTGGTCTATTGTTGACGGGGGTGTCGCTCCGTCTCCCTTTTCGACAGGAGCGACTTACACGCCTTCGATGGTTGGAACTGTGAATATCCAGGCAAATGCGACTGAGAACGGGGTAGTCTATACGGCTACGAGGCTCTACAATGTCGTCCCAGGCCGTCTTGTTTCGGTTTCCTTCCAAGGTGATGGTACTACGATGACGACAGACGAATCTCTTGATCTTGCTCCAATAGGTCTTGACGCGATGGGCAATCCTATCACAGGTTTACAGTTCAATTGGACTGTCAATGGTGTTGATTACACTGATGAGATTCGTGGTTCTGATAACGTATTCCGGCCTACTGCGGTTGGTGATGTGCAAATCCAAGGCATGGCGGACGGTCGTGCTGCTCGAATCGATTTCTATGTTGAAGCAGGTCTTCCCCAGACTTTGGAAATCATCCCACCGGGGAGCTCATTCGCTTTCAAGGGGGGGCAGGAAATTTTGCTCATGGTCGAGGGTATCGATCAGGCTGGAAATCGTGTGCCAATCGATGGCGTAACTTGGAGCCTACTCGATGATGCGGGGACGATGGCTCCTGGTGATTCACCTGGTGAATATGTGTTCACTGTTGGAAAAGTTGGTACATATTCACTCATCGCACGGCGTGGGGCAGCGGCTGAAACCGTTCCGATGACTATCGAACCCGGTTCTCCGGATCGCATTGAGGTCATCACAGACTCCGACGTTTTCAATGAAGGAAATATGTGGGATTTGACGATTCGAATCCTTGATGCAGGTGGCAATCCTGTATCTGTGGACCCATCTGCGGTGTCTGTCAAATCAGAGATTGGCGATGGTACTCATGTCCAGTCTGACATATGGCGGGTCGACATTGATGGCTACGGTGATGATGTTCCAGTCAGCATCACTTTCGCTGGCCTTGAGAAGGTCATCTATGTCAGTGTTCAACCGAGTGCTCTTTCAAAACTCACTGGGACTGGTATGGGGCAGGTTGCGATTGGTTCAGTCTTTGTCGTCATCCTGTTAGCCGGTCTTCTTGTCCTTCTACCTCGGTTTCGAAGTGAACTCGATGAGTATGAGGATGAGGATGAGAATAAGGTACAAGAGGATGAAACGGAATCTCAACCCCCTTCCTTGGCACCTTCTGCCACATCTTTCGGTGGATACACAGGTCAATCACAATCGGGATCTATGGGGCGATCACATAGTCGCGGCCGACACCGTGGAGCACCAGGTGCAGATTGGGGCCAGTCGCAAATGCGTCAGGCAAGCGCGAACATGGCAGCAATGGGCGCTACATCCTCATGGAGTCCTGCCTCAAATGCGATGAGAGGTGACATGACTTCCTCTTCAACCGCGATGCAGGGTGCCCCACCACCACGTCCTCAGGATCTTGATACGGTGTCAGAACCAGATGCAGCAAAAGAATCTGGAGATAAGCAGAGGGTTGTGCAAGATGAACAGGCAGGGGTCCAGAATCCACAAGCAGCACAGGCTGCAGCAGCGGCATCGAGTGGTGTCATGTTGGCCTGTGATGGAACTGTGCAGGGACAAACGGGTTGGTATCACGATGGACGTGGACAGATGAGCTACTGGCAGGTTGATGAGTCCGGTGCGTGGACCCGAGTTCGTTGAGTTACGTTATTCGTATTGCTCTTCAGAATTAGGGAAGTCCTTGGTTCGTACATCGTCCACGAAGGTGCTGACTGCCTCTTTGATATCGTTCTCTAAATTGAGATAGCGTCGCAGGAATCGAGGACTGAAGTCCATTGTGATGCCAAGCATGTCATGTAGAACGAGTACTTGTCCATCCACATCCGAGCCTGCCCCAATCCCAATTGTAGGAATTGCAACCGCTTCACTTACCCTCTTAGCGAGAGGAGCAGGAATTTTCTCGAGGACAATGGCAAAGCAACCAGCCTCTTCAAGCAGCTTCGCATCTGCAATTAGTTTCTCAGCCTCTGCATTTTCACGTGCTCGGACAGTATAGGTCCCAAACTTGTAGATTGATTGAGGCGTGAGCCCGAGGTGACCCATTACGGGGATACCCGCTGTGAGTATTCTCTGGATTGATTCGACGATTTCAGATCCTCCTTCTAACTTGACTGAATGTGCACCACTCTCCTTCATGATGCGGATTGCAGATTCTAACGCATGGCGGGAGTTTCCTTGGTAGGTACCGAAAGGCATGTCCACAACAATCAGGGCGCGATCTACAGCACGGACGACACACTGAGCGTGGTAGATCATATGGTCAAGAGTCATTGGGACTGTTGTTTCGTTACCTGCCATGACATTCGATGCAGAATCTCCGACAAGGATCACGTCTACTCCTCCCGCATCGACAAGCCGGGCGAGAGAGTAATCGTAGGCGGTAAGCATCGTAATTGGTTCGCCTGCCCGCTTCATCTCAAGAAGCGTATTGGTGGTTACCTTCCGTGCTTTTCCTGCAATGGACATATCCCGCCTCAGTGGATGGGAGTCCTCTATTAGGTTTCAATAGAGCGGATGTTCATTCTTCTTCTGCAGTCATGGTTCGAATAACCATCAAGAATTCATCAATATCTAGAACGCCGTCTTTATTTTCGTCCAGAAGATGGAAGAAATCTCTGATTATGTCTTTTTCATTTGGTAACCAATCTAATGCTCTGATTGCGGCTGTGAATTCCGTGAGATTTAGATGATTATTATTCTCAAGGTCTGAAGCTCGGAATACAGTCACAGCTTTCATTAATTCCGATTCGTTATCAGTAATTTTTGAAATGAATGTATTCCATGGTCTTTCTGTATTTGTTACATGATTTTTGCCATATGATGCATAGAGAATAAGCCCTAGAATGATGGCTGAACCAGCACCTATTAACGCGTTGATTCCCATCAGGATAAGTAGGGCGACAGACGATAATATCCCGAAATATTGTGTGAATAGACTGGATTGTAAACGATATTTAGGTTGATACCAGGTATGTTCTGTTTCTACTCTTCGAATTACAATTACACAAAGATTCACGGCTGTAAAAATCATTAGCATAAATCCAGAAGCTAACTTGGCTACAGTCGCAACATCAAGGAATATTATTGCAAACCCCATGCAGATACTGGTTCCATAAATCGATCGATGAGGAGTCTCATATTTTGGATGGGTATCTTCCAATTCCTTAGGCAGAAGTTTGTCTCTACTCATTGCAAATGGGAATTTAGATGCACCTAGAAGTCCTGTAAGGCCTCCTCCGCTCATTGTCAGGATTGCAAAGATAGCGATGATGAATGCGATTGTACTGCCGCCGACTTCGAGTGCGAGAGAGTACATTGGCGCTTTGGTAGGGTATCCTCCATCACCAATTCCTAGACTTGCTCCATCAAATACTGAAAACAGCGTGTATGAAATTCCAGCATAAAGAAACATTGCAATACCAAGTGAATAGAACATGCCAATGGGTAGGTTACGTTCAGGATCAACAACATCTTCACCAACCGCAGCAATTTTGATTATGCCAACGTATGCCAAGAAAACGTAAGCGCTTGCTGAACCTAATCCTCTCCAGCCCGCAGTGCTTCCCATGAGATTTATTGCTGCATCTAGGGGCGCGCGAGAAAGCTCCGCGCTTCCATTTGAAAATGCCATAATTGCTACTAGTATTACTATTGAAACTGCAATAAGAATAATTGGAGTTAGAATCTTCTTGAGAAGCCCCACACCTCGGATGTTGATCGCAGTGATTGTAATCAGAATGAATATGGCTAATATTTTTGCAGTGGTATCCGTAAATTCAATGCCTAAACTTCCTTCTATTGCAATGACATATGCGCTAAAGCCAATTAGTGCAAAAGCAGATTTCAACATGAACGAAGCCCATAGGCCTAGTCCAGAAATTGTTCCAATAATTGGTCCAAATGTTCTCTCAATATACACATATGCACCACCAGACTTTGGCATTGCAGAAGATAATTCAGCCTTGGATATGGCTCCAGGAATCACGACCATTCCTGACAGAATATAGGCTAGCCAAACAGCTGCGTACGATCCTTCTATTGATCCGCTTGCAGTGTAAAGTTCCTTACTTGCGAGTGCAGGTAGAACAAAAATACCACTTCCCACCATTGCAGATAGTGCTAATATTACTGCTGCAAATCCTCCTACTGACCTCTGATATAGTGTTGTAAAATCAAAAATTTTCTTAATATTCGCTGGTGTTTGTTTCAAGAAATCACCATCATCCAATCTTTGCAATGACCTTCATCTCAACTGCAATCGGAGTTGGTAATGCCGTAATTGCAAGAGTCGTTCGAGTTGCTTGAACGCTAGTGAAGTGTTTTGCATACACCTCGTTGTATCCTGCAAAGTCACGTTCCATATCTACGAGGAAGGATGTGATGTCGATAACATCGGATAGAGATGCACCACTCGCTTCAAGGATTGCTTTCACATTCGCGATACATGCCTCAGTCTGTGCTTTGATGTCATATTCCTGCGGAATTCCTTCTGGCGTGCGTATTGCACCACCTGGTATTTCGTCGGTTCCAGCCTGTCGGGGGCCCACTCCACTCAGGTAAAGGAGTTCGCCAACACGTCTTGCATGGGGGTAGGCCCCGACTGCCTTTGGTGCGGCTGCTGTCTCGATAATCGCTCCTTCTGGCACCGTGTGTGATGGTGTGCTTGCCTCTGAATTAGCACTCTCTGTATCACTTATTTCTGTAGATGAATCCGAGTCAATGACGTTACGATCACCTCGGTAATATTCGACATCGTCCTCGTCAAATTCTTTGTCTCCAACTGATCCCTTGGTTGGAGTCAAAGAAATTACAGCACCACCTGATCCATGCAATGCTTCGTAGGCCAGAACTTCCCCCTCGTAGCGGTTATGTTGCCCCATCGTTGAGGCTAGCCACCATGCTGGCTTGAATGCGACAACCTTCTGTACTCTAATTTGGGAGTGGATATCTCGCGATAATTGACTGATATCTTCGAGACGTCCTTTGGCGAAAAATTCCAGAATCTTCCGATTCCATTCGTCGTCTTTCTGAGAGTGAATCCGATCGTCTTGTGGTTCTATGTGCTTCGTGAACATTCGGTTTGACAATGATGCGACAACGACGGCGACAGCTTTCTTGCCCTGCGCCTTCAGTACATCGGTTGTGGCTTTGCCGAGGACGATTGTCTCTGCCCGGTTAGCATACATGTTGCTTGAAAGAATGGTCATTGGGAGCCGGTTATCTGGATTGAGTAGGCTGAGTGCTACGATACTCCCTGTATCTATCGGAAAGCCACGATAGTCGACTCCTCGCATGTGTAGTCCGCGTTTTTCTCCGGCTTCCACTATTCCCTTAGCAAGATCAACATCAACCTTGAACGAGTACGGCATCGAACCTAGAGCATGAAAATCATCGTCTACATGCGTCCATTCGGGATTCTCTCGGCATTGGACCTGGTGCCCAATAACTGAGGGCCAGGTCGTAGAGTAGACAATTATTGCATCTGCTTCACTTTCTTCGATACGTTCCCGAAGTCGGTCGTAAGCTGCTCTCAGTTTCCCCCATCCCTCGTTCTTTTCCGGTGCCAGCAAAGGGTGAGGGTGAGGTGGCCCCCAGATCCCCATAACAATAGGTGAATCATCACTCACGGGCTCACCTGTAGTGTCGAACGTTCTCGAGGATCCCATTCCACGATGGCATTCCCAGTACCGATGACAGTGCCGTAGGCGTGCACGTCTGCTCCGTAATCGGGGTAATCAAGTGCGGACATCAACCACGAGAGGCCCCCTGCATCGGTTTCAGCGATTGATTGTTCAGTGAATTCCGGCATCAATTGTACCATTTCACGTGTACGGCCTTCACGCATCAGTTCAATCATCCTCATGTCCCATAGGTATTGGGAATGGTTGTAGATGTGCTCTTTACTCATATCCTCTGGTACGTCGGATTCGGTAACGAAGTGACGATGGCTGAGGCTATTACTGGATAGTAGGACGACCTTCTTCCCACTCGCCTTGATTGCGCGTTTGCAAGCCTGGCCCAGTTCGTGCATTTGCTCGCCCATGACTTCTGCCGAGTAGTAGTGTGTTGACCGTTGACTTGAGATTGTCACTATGGGTTTACTCCAAGTCGGATTGACCATGTGGCCGGAGACGATAGTCCCGTAATCGATTCTAAAATCCGGGTTCCGCATCATTCGTGTGACCATGCCTGCATCAGATGCCTCCTTTGCCATTGCTTCAGCAAGACCCACATCTACATCGATGGAGTAAGAATATCTGAACAGGTTTGGGAATACGGGGTCAACCGAGATGGACTCAAAGTGAGGTACACCTAGGAAGTGTGTGCCGATGTATGTCTGCCAGTGTGGGCTGAAGATGACAATGGCGTCATAGTCAATTGTACTGAGTTTCTTGGCTAGGCGATGGTACCCCCAACGCAGCCCCTCCCAACCACATTCCGCATTCGGCTCGTTTTCAGGAGGATTCTCAGCATATACCAAATGAGGTGGATGTGGTGCCAGAGCCCCTAGTACAATCTCTCCTTCCATGGCCCTGCGAGATTCACAAAGCACATCAATTCAACCATTCCAGACCATGGTTTGTGCGAGAGTTCAATGATAGGGAGCCAAGCCCCAATACATGCGTTGGGAACGCATGCCACTCGGCCTAGCTTTTGTCCCGTTTCATCTAAGCATGTGTATTTCCTGTTGTGTAACGCTATTTGTCGACTTGAATTCATCTGGACTCGACGCCCCAGTATTTTCTCTTCTTTTACTGAGCGTCCTCGTCCTTTTTGTTCAATTCGTCGATGCGGATCCATCTGGACGAGGGAATGAAAGATCATTGGGGGCATTAGTGGGCCTTCAGTTCGGTTATTGGCCTACGGCAATTGTTGGTTTGATATGGCCATTCATCATTGCCGTCATCTGGTTAATCCAATGTACTAGAATCTGGCGATTTTCATATCCTGCGTTTCGGATTGGCCTATGGACCGGATTCGGAGCGAGCACGGGGCTTATTGCAGGACAGATTGGGGCGGCTGTCCTAGATGTGGGATTTCTCATCACTGTAGTTCTTTTCGGGATTCTTTTCCCATCACTCCACTGGTCATTAGGCCGATTACCCCTTGATGAAGAGGAGTAATGTATCCATTATTCATCTTTCATGATGCAGATGTT
>MDTB01056036.1_pt1 | contig 20038 bp, 19 predicted proteins | sample 811161 | NCBI WGS metagenome assembly MDTB01 (sample SAMN05326650, study PRJNA326480) | marine metagenome | isolation source: seawater | place: Mediterranean Sea | collected 2009 | reverse complement strand
TATCCAACTGAGCTACGGGTGCATTGTTTAACTGGTTGATTTTACTACATTTATTGGAACTAATTTTTTAATCAGTTGAAAAAACCGTCCGATGTTTTACGATTAGTCCGATACTTTAGACTTAAATGGTAGCACAACGTCTGGTTTCCTGCGATAAATTCTTTGTGTGGTGGACGATGAAGTATGTTGTAAAAGCTGGGCCGCGTGCTCTAGATTTTCCAAATCTGAAGCGGTTTTTGCTCGTAAATCATGTTCTGTGAAAGATTCGGTTAGGCCATTTTTTAGAGCTTTTTGTTTGGCGCGTTGCCATTGAGAATCAAAGTTTGATGTTGTTCCATCTTCGGCAATCATTGGTTTTCTATAACTTGAACAAAAGATATAAAACGATTGCACTTTTAAAAAGTTACTCCGCCAGCGAATAATGTTGTCAACGATGGGTTTTAGGCCAGTACATTCATCGTTGTAAATAAATGGTAAAAATGATGTTTTACCTTTTCCCGTTTTTTTTCGTTTTGGAAAATATATCCCGTCCTTAGTAATATCCGATAGTTTCATTCTTAATAACATCCCTACTTAGTTAGCTAGAGATCTCGCTGGACGCTCTCTCACAGCTTGTTCATTAATATCCATGCCCCATCCGGGTTTTTCAGTGAGAACTAAGACCCCATTTTCTATTTGCAATGGATCGGTAAAAAAGTCGCTAAGCCAAGGCACTTCGTCAACGTCGAATTCCATCAGCTCAAGGTTAGGAGTAACTGCAGAAAAATGACCATTGATCTGAGTTGCAAGATGGCTCGTAAAATTATGCGGTGATACATTTAGATCGAAAACATCGGCAACACTAGCAATTTTTACTGATTCTAAAAAGCCATTCCAGGTAACGTCTACTAATGGTACATCGACTGATCTGCGAGTGAAGAACGGCGTGTAGGTTTTCGCAGTACAAAGCATCTCGCACCCACCGATCGGCATTGGCGAGCGTTCCCTAATATCTCGCAAGACATCCGAGTTGAATACATCAACCTCAAGCCAGCGAATGTTAAGGTGCTCAATCGCTCTAGCTATTCGGATAATACCATCAGCCTTGAAGTTCGAATTCAAATCTAGTATCAGGTCCAATTCATCCCCTACTGCCTCTCGAAGTGCGGTCATCTGATGGACAATTGCATTGAGAATTGTTGGAGATAGATTTAGTTCCGGTGCTCCGGGTTCGCTACCAAAACAAGGGAAGTAGCCGGTCCCTCCGATATCATCGAAATAATGAATCTTTGTTTTAAGCGCTGAATATCCCTGTTCCATCACATCTCTGGCGTGGGCGGCCATACTATCAAGATCTCGAATGAGTTTTCTTTGGTAAATTTGATTGCTTCTCTGCAACCTATAGGTACCAAAATGAGACCAGTACATTGGAATTCGTGTTCTCAGAGGTCCACCGAATAGGCGGTAAACTGGAATTCCCATAGACTTAGCTGTGATGTCTAGTAGAGCATTTTGTATAGCACCGATAGCCTGGTGGTTCAATCCTGACAAGGATTGACGAGTCATTGAGTACAAGTCGCTGGTTATTCTCTCTATCTCTCTTGGATCTCTGCCAACTAAGGGTTGTAGCATTGATTCGATTAGCGCAGTAAGACCTTTGCGGCGAATAATTTCTGAAATTCCGGTGTATTCCGACCAACCAATGATTCCGTTATCCGTGACTATTTTGAGGAACGAAAAAGATCGACCGGCATCGGCATGTAATGTTTTAAAATCAGTTATTTTCAAAATTAAACCGCTCCTCGAAGTTATAGTCACTAAGCAATAAACGCCATGCACTCCGGTAACTTACCTAATTTTGGTATTTTAAAGGCAATTTATAGAAGCAAAAACCCAACAAACAAGGATGCCACCCATTTTATTAGGGGACATTAACTCTAACAATATCAGTAGCGAAGCCCTGAGGGTATTGACGACAAGACAGCTTTTGTTTACCTTGGTATTTTCTAGAACTCTCTGCAACCTTAGAATATTACTTTCCATTAGGACAACGTTTAATTGGTCGAATCATAAATGGCATTGACTACAAGGAGCGCATAAATGGACAAACAAACGAAGTTTACCGCTATGTCAGATTCGACTGCTCAAGATTATGAAATAATTATGGAGCACGCAAGAGAGTTTGTGAGTGGACTTTCGGATAGGATTCTCGCTCATCTCGCATTACTAAAGGGCGATACAGGTGGCTATGCCGTAGACCGTTACACACACTGTCTTCAGTGTGCAACTAGGGCATTTAGAGATGGAAAAGACGAGGAATATGTTGTCTGCGCATTGTTACATGATATTGGTGACTCCATAGCCTCAACAAATCATGCAGATTTAGCAGCAACCATGTTGGAACCTTTTGTGTCTGAACAAAATCATTGGATTGTAAAGCATCATGGAATCTTTCAAGGCTATTATTTTTTCGATCACCTTGGACTTGACAAGGATATGCGAGATAAATTTGAAGATAATGAAAATTGGCAAGCCTGTGCTGAGTTCTGCGAAAAATACGACCAGAATTCCTTTGACCCAGATTATAACAATATGTCGATTGAGGATTTTGAACCTATGGTTCGACGGGTCTTCGCAAAACCTAGAACATCAATTTACAAAAGAAACGATAGTTTAAGTTCCGTGTAAAAAATTGAGTTGGAGAAGGTCCTCCCTCCCAGATGTGGTGCCTAAAAACCAAAAATAGTTGAAGCTTATAGAAGATAAGACAGAAAGCTTTATGGCTGGTGATGAGGGTCTAGCAAGCAACGGCTAATTAAGAGGTAGTTTCGATTCATCACTATTCGTAACTGAGGTGATTGGCGCTTGGATTTCTTAAGCCTGTCACACTATATCTAGCTTTAATTTTTCTCAAATGTGCTTTATAGGCTCGTTTAAACCATCCATGGGTTGATAGAACAAGCAAAACTTGATTCTTTCAACATATCAATTGCCGAGAATTTTTTTGTTGGATGCTCAGCTCGGCATGTTTATTGCTGAGTAGATATTTGAAACGAGACGCAGCGGATGGAGCAAGGGCAATGCTGAATGGTTATGATTCAAAAGAATGCTACGATGAAATCATTACAGCCACCGGTGAGGCACGTCTTGAGTCAAGCGATTTATTACAATTCTTCAGTGAGGTCCCTCACAGGGAACTTCTCGCCCGGGCTCGTGCCGCAGAGTTGGCGATTAGAGAGATGGGAGTGAGTTTTTCGGTCTATTCAGATGATTCTGAGAAAGTTGATGTAGATCGAAATTGGCAACTAGATATTATTCCGAGGACTATAGAAGCCAAAGTTTGGCGTGAGGTTGATGGCGGATTAAAACAACGTTGTAGAGCGATTAATCTGTTTATTCAAGATGTTTATAATGACAAAGCTATACTAAAAGACAATGTTGTCCCTCGGGAATTGGTGGTCAGATCTCCAAACTATATCAAAGAGTGTTTGGGAGTAACGCCGTCTCTTGGGGCTTGGGCGCATGTTTGTGGCACTGATTTGGTGCGTGATAGGGATGGGGTATTCAGAGTTTTGGAGGATAATTTACGTATCCCATCTGGTATTTCTTACATGCTCGAAAATAGGGAAATCATTAAAAGAGTAATACCCGAGATTTTCCAAAATTATAACATTGATCCGGTTGACGACTACCCATCACAACTTCATCGGGTACTCAAATCTCTTGCACCGAGACAAAACCCAAAGCCTGTGATAGTAGTATTGACGCCCGGTATATACAATTCCGCTTATTTCGAACATGCCTTCCTTGCTCGAACGATGGGTGTTGAACTTGTCGAGGGCCAGGACCTTTTTGTCACTAAAGACCATAAGGTTTTCATGAAGACTGTTGATGGGGCGGAACGTGTAGATGTGGTTTACCGTCGAATAGATGAGATGTTTCTTGATCCTGAAGTGTTTCGCTCTGATTCTACAATAGGGGTTCCTGGGTTGATGCGGGCATGGCAAAACAAGCAGGTTGCGATAGCGAACGCGCCTGGTAGCGGGGTTGCAGATGATAAAGCCCTTTATTCTTTTGTTCCCGACATAATTCGTTACTATCTAAACGAGGATCCAAAGCTTCCATCTATAAGAACATATAAGTGCACCCAGCCAGAGGAGTTAGCTTATATTCTTGACAACATAAATGATTTGGTTATCAAGCCTGTGAATCAGTCTGGTGGAAAAGGTTTGTTTATTGGCCCGAATGCTGAAGAAGCAGAGGTTAAAATCTACAGGAAATTGATCACTTCTGAGCCAAGATATTACATAGCTCAACCAACTATAATGCTTTCTACATCCCCCACATTTGTTGATGGTCTTATTGAGCCAAGACATTTAGATTTGAGGCCTTTCGTCTTGACGGGCACCGATTCTTGGGTTACATCCGGAGGACTCACAAGGGTAGCGTTGAAAAAAGGTAGTTTGGTAGTTAACTCCTCCAAAGGTGGTGGTAGCAAAGACACCTGGATAGTGAATGAGAGGATCTAGGTATGTTATCCCGTGTAGCGGAGCGATTATTCTGGACAGCTAGGTACCTCGAGAGAGCGGAAAGCTTGTCTCGAGTGATCAAGACCCTATCTCGAATAAGAATGGATGTGCCTAAGGGAACTGAACTGCCATGGACTTCTTTACTCACCATTTTGGGGAATCGTCACGAATACATAGCTTCTGGGAGGGCCTCGACCGAGACTAGCATAATGAAATTCATGATCTCCGAGACTGAAACTCCAACAAGTATCCTTTTTGCGGTGAATTCAGCGAGAGAAAACGCTCGGACAACCCGAGGAGTTTTGCCGACAGAGGTTTGGGAATGCCTCAATGAGTTGTACCTTTTTTCTAAAGATAACGCGGATAAATCAGTGGCACGAAAAAATCGTTTCAAGTTTCTGAACGAATTGGAGAGACGATGTCAGTTGTTGAATGGCTTAATGATGCTAATTCAGCGGAGAGATCATGGATACAGGTTTTTAACTTTAGGGCACCTATTAGAGCGGATTGATTTTAGTTTGCGAGTCATAAATACTTTATCAAGGGCGATAACGGAGAGAATTGAAAGTAATCCCGCTTTCGATTCATTAATCTGGGCGGGGGTGTTAGAGAGCCTTGCAGCAAGGGGTAGCTATCGGAGATCATATGGTCCTTTAGTTGAACCTGACTCCGCCATTAATTTTTTAGTTTTGGAACCTGAGCTTCCTCGCTCCATCGCCTTTTGCGTGAAAAATATAAAAAAAGCTTTTAGGCCGATGAAAAAAAAATCAGTGGTGATGCCGAGTATAAATTTGCTTGAGCAGTTGCTTCTAAAATTTAATGCGTTTGATATGTCGGAGCCGTCAGTTCGCGGAGAGTTAGAGCGGGTGCGTCTTACTGCTTCTTCGATTAGCGATATTTCAACAAAAACGTGGTTCATGTCCGAATCTCTATGAAAAGATTTTTTTGTCAGTGTGGGCAAGAGGTGTTTTTCGAAAACAAATACTGTAGTAATTGCACCCAGTCTTTAGGATTCGATGTAAAAGGCCTGAATCTGATAACCATAGAGCCAGTCGACAACTCGCTTTTCGTTGGCCTTGATGGTCGGTATTTTAGGTTGTGTGGAAATGAGCTCGATTTTGATGTGTGTAATTGGCTTGTTCCGCAGGAGTCTGCTCAAAGACTTTGTTTTGCATGTCAATTTAATCGAACGATTCCAAATCAAGAGGTTATTGATGTAAATCCACCGATTAATTATTTTCGTTGGTATCGTTTGGAGGATGCAAAAAAGCGGGCGATTTATACGTTGCTAAGTATGGGCATAAACGTTAATAACGGCTGGCGCGATTCAGAGTTTGGGCTCCTTTTTGATTTTATCGAGAGCGAGATCAGTGGTGATGTTGAAGCCACTAAAGTGAATACTGGGTATGCGGGAGGTATTGTCACCATCAACTCATTAGAGGCCGATGATGTTGCGCGGGTACAAGCAAAAACTCATTTACAAGAAAGGCAGCGCACCATTCTGGGCCACTTTAGACATGAGCTAGCCCATTATCTTTGGGATAAATATTTTTTCAAACTACCAATGTCACGGTATTTCTCGGACTTCTTCGGGGAGGAAAAGTTCGAGTATCGTAAGAGTCTTGACATCTATTATGAGAATGGGCCGCCAAAAAATTGGCCTGAAAATTACATAAGTGCCTATGCTAGCGCGCATCCTTCGGAGGATTGGGCTGAAACTTTTAACCACTACCTGCTCATCTTTGAATGTTTAGATACTGCGCAGCATATAGGAATGTCTAAAACCTCGCCCCAAGGGCTGAGTTCTGAGGATCTAATAGATGCATGGAGAGAACTCGCTGTTAAACTTAATCAGGTGAACCGGTCTATTGGACTTAGTGATGCTTATCCATTTGTTATTACTGGACAAATTGAGGTGAAGCTGAATTATGTCGCGTCTGTTATCAGTGAATTTCGTGATGCGCAAATGAAAAAATAAATCTTATGACTTTGAGCACACTGGAAGACATAACCTCGCAATACAGGCACTTTATTTTTAACGAGTTAAGTGATCGCATCTTTACTTAAACCGGACATTAACTTTGTCTTATCATTTTTTTTCGCAAAAAATACTGAAACCATTACAAGATAACTGTTGATATCTAACGCTCTAAATATTTAATTTTGCCCGTGATACCATTCCATTGATCATGGTCTGGTGCTGGATCTTTTTTCTCAGTGATGTTTGGCCATATTTCGCTAAGCTCTGCATTAAGCGCAAGAAAATTTTCCTGTCCTTCCGGTATTTCATCCTCTGCAAAGATTGCCTCTATGGGGCATTCAGGTTCGCACAGAGCGCAGTCGATACACTCATCAGGATGAATTACCAGGAAATTAGGACCTTCATAAAAACAATCTACTGGGCAAACCTCAACGCAATCGGTGTGTTTGCATTTGATACAGTTGTCGCCTACTACAAATGTCATCTTTACAATTGTCTCTTCTTCGTATAAAAACTCTGCCCGTTTTTTTTGTAACAAAACAGCAAGCTGTTTCACAACGGGACGATCTTTATTATAGCAGGGGTGTGAGCTAAGTTAGCACTTTTCTTCATTTTTTTAACAGGGGGTCTAAAGCAGATTTGTGAATAATCATAGTAGATTCTGGAGTTCATAAATTATCTCAAGAGCCTGTTTAGGAGACAGATGATCCGGATTAATCTCATTTAACCTTGTTAATATTGCTGTCGAAGGCCCATCCTCTATTTTGTCTGATTGTTGTGAGTTTCTATCATTTTCAGGTCGACTTACCTTGGTACCTGAGGCTGAGATTTCCATTTTGGATAGGAAGCTACTCGCACGGTTTAATACTGCTGGAGGTATGCCTGCCAGTTTTGCAACCTGTAAGCCATAGCTTTTGCTGGCAGGGCCCTCCTGCACGGAGTGCAAAAATATTAGATCATCTTTGAATTCGGTTGCATCTAAGTGGACGTTAACAACGTTAGTAAGCAGATTCGGTAGTTCGGTTAATTCAAAGTAGTGAGTGGCGAAAAGGGTGAGAGCCTTAATTTTTTTTGCAAGCTCATAAGCGCTAGACCACGCTATTGCAAGTCCATCGAAGGTGCTTGTTCCTCTTCCAACCTCATCCATCAGCACCAAACTTCGATCGGTGGCGTTATTAAGTATATTAGCTGTTTCAGACATCTCAACCATGAAAGTCGAGCGCCCACCAGCAAGATCATCAGAGGAACCTATCCGAGTGTATATTCGATCCACGAGCCCTATGCGCGCGCTTTTAGCGGGAACATAGCTCCCAATCTGGGCCAAGAGAACGATTAACGCTGTTTGGCGCATGTAGGTAGATTTACCACCCATATTAGGTCCGGTTACAATCTGCATCTGCTGCTCTGTATCCAAAATTAAGTCATTAGCGATGAATGGCATTTTAAGCGCAGTTTCTACTACTGGATGACGCCCATCCTTAATATCAATGCCCGATGAAAGGATTAATTCTGGTTTGCAATAATTCAAAGTCCTAGCACGTCGAGCAAGTGTTGACAAAACGTCCAACTCAGCTGCCGCAGCGGCACATTCTTTTAAGGCAGGTAGGCTTTTATTGAGGAGCGTTAAGAGTTGTTCATACAGCTGTTTTTCTAAATGTAGAGCTCTACTTTTTGCATTTAGCGCTTTATCCTCAAAAGACTTTAGCTCTGATGTGATGTATCTCTCTGCATTTTTTAAAGTTTGCCTCCGAGTGTAGTCTGCAGGAACTTTGCCACTCTGTCCGCGTGACACTTCTATGAAATATCCATGAATTCTATTATACCCAACTTTTAAATTATTTATATCTAGACGCTTTTTCTCACGTTCTTCTAATGCGATCAGAAAGTCATTAGCACCGGTGTTAAAACGCCTTAACTCATCAAGTTGAGTATCGTATCCGTTGGCAATAACACCGCCATCTCTCAGCACCATTGGTGGCTCAATAGTTAGTGCGTTCTCAAGTAGAGAGAGGACATCAGGTAATGGTTTTAATTTTTGTGCAAAATCAGCTAGTGCGTAATTTGTTCTTTCTTTAAGTATACCCTCTAAGTTTGGTAATACTGATACGGCACTTCGGAGGCGTGCCAGATCCCGAGGTCGTGCTGATCGTAGCCCAACTCTGGAAACTATACGCTCTAAATCGCCAATTTGTTTGAGAAATTTATGTAACTTATCGTCTATGTTTGTATATTTGATTTCAGTAATGCTTGCTTGTCTGGCCTGAAGTGTTGAGAGGTGCTGGAGCGGCTGAATTAACCAACGTCTTAATAGTCTACTTGCCATATTTGTGGCACAGTGGTCGAGTAGGTGCAGAACGGTTTTCTCTCGGCCACCGCTTAAATTTTCATCTAATTCAAGATTTGCACGACTTGCCGCGTCAAGATAAACGTTTTGGCTACTGTCCTCCTGCTGAATGGCAGTTATGTGATCCAGGTTATTGCGTAGTTTCTGTTTCGCATATCGGATTAGACATCCTGCCGCCCCCAGCGCCAAAGATAAGTTATTACAACCAAAACCACTTAGATCCCTGGTGTCGAATTGTTGGTGTAAGATTCGACGTCCGTTATCGATATCGAAGTCAAAAGGTGGAAGCGGTCGGATTACTGCCGACGATAAATTCATTTCATCGACGAGCGTATCCTGTACAAGTAGTTCTGCTGGCGAGATCCTTTGGAGCTCATTAGCTAGATTTTGTGTACCATTAACTTCTATTACTTTGAAAAGTCCCGAGCTCATGTCTAGAGATGCAATTCCAAATGAACTGCTTTTACACGCGACTGAGACTAAAAGACTATCGTTACGATTGTCTAATAATGCTTCGTCAGTTATGGTGCCAGGTGTCAATACTCGTGCAACTTTGCGCTCAACAGGCCCTTTACTGGTTGCCGGGTCACCGACCTGTTCGCAAATCGCTACAGAAATGCCGAGCCTAACTAATTTTGCTAAATAGGCCTCCGCTGCGTGATAGGGGATGCCTGCCATAGGTATGGGATGTCCATTGACTTTGCCACGCGCTGTCAGTGTTATACCCAAAAGTTCACTAGTTCGTTTGGCGTCATCGAAAAAAACCTCATAAAAGTCACCCATTCGGTAAAATAAAATATCGTTTGGATGCTCCGATTTTATACCAAGATATTGCTGTATCATTGGGGTATAGCTATTGACTGTAAAATTTTCAAACATCTTATGTAATGTTGGTTTTGTTAAAGTTTTACTGTAGCAGAGTTAATATGTTTATGTATGCCCCGTTACGTTTCAGTTATGAGATTAATAATCGAGAGCTAAGATTAAGAGGCACATGTTTTGAGTTATAATGTAAGTATGGATAATTCTTTATATTCTCTAGTTGATACTCTTGACCGACGACTTGTTTCCTATGGCGAAACAATAACCGTTGTAGAATCGTGCACCGGGGGTGCTTTAGCAAGTGCACTTACTGCCGTGAGTGGAAGTTCACAATGGTTTCGGTTGGGTCTTGTAACATATGCAGACCAATTTAAAAGGGAACTGGTTGGCGTTTCACGAGAAGGTTTGGAGCTCGAGGGCGCTGTAAGCGGAATAGTGGTTGGAGAGATGGTGAAAGGTGGAATGAGGTTAGCACAGGCTGACTATGGAATAGCAATTAGTGGCATTGCAGGGCCGGGAGGTGGGACAGAGGAAAAGCCTGTTGGTACGGTGTGGTTTGGATTTGGATTTGGCGATCAGATAGAGGTAGCTCATATGCAATTTTCGGGTGACAGAAATATGGTAAGGAGTCAATCTGTTGAATTTTCGTTACGAAAAATGTTGCAATTAATTGAGTGATTAAATACTGTACAGTTATACAGTTTATTTTCAGGAAATCGGGGTAGCAAGTTTTGACAGAGCGTATTTATTTGGGTAGAGAATTGAGGTAACAAGAATGAATGGAAATAAAGAAAAAGCATTAGAGGTCGCACTTGGGCAGATTGAGCGGCAGTTCGGAAAGGGGACCGTAATGCGTATGGGAGAAAATGATCGGCCGGCAATCCCGTCGATTTCCACTGGTTCACTAGGCCTTGATATTGCCCTCGGGATAGGAGGTTTACCCAAGGGACGTGTTGTTGAAATATATGGTCCTGAATCCTCTGGTAAGACAACATTAACACTTCAGATTATTGCTGAGGCTCAAAAAAGTGGAGGCACTTGTGCTTTTATTGATGCAGAACATGCATTAGACCCCGCTTATGCTGAAAAATTGGGAGTAGTTGTTGATGATCTCATTGTCTCTCAACCGGATACTGGTGAGCAGGCCTTAGAAGTGACAGATATGCTTGTCAGATCTGGTGCGCTCGATGTTTTAGTGGTCGATTCGGTGGCAGCTTTGACTCCACGTGCAGAGATAGAGGGCGAAATGGGAGATCACCATGTGGGGCTTCAGGCGCGCTTGATGTCTCAGGCGTTACGCAAACTCACCAGCAACATTAAGAGTGCGAATTGCCTTGTGATTTTTATCAATCAGATTCGTATGAAAATCGGAGTAATGTTTGGAAGCCCTGAGACTACAACTGGTGGAAATGCGCTAAAATTTTATTCATCTGTGCGACTCGACATCCGAAGAACTGGGGCGGTTAAAGAGAGCGACGAGATCGTAGGAAACGAGACACGGGTTAAAGTGGTAAAAAACAAGGTGTCTCCACCCTTTAAGCAAGCAGAATTTCAGATACTGTATGGATCTGGGATCAACCATAATGGTGAACTTGTTGACTTGGGGGTAAAACACGATTTTATAGATAAGTCTGGTGCATGGTATGCCTACAGGGGGGAGAAGATTGGTCAGGGTAAAGCAAACGTTTGTAGATTTTTGACTGAAAATAAAGATATCGCTGATGAAATAGAGAGTTTAATTCGAAACAAAGAATTGGGTGGACTTAAACCTGTTAAGGAAGATGCTCTGTCGACTGAGTGACTGTATTTTGTTACTGAGCAATGCGCAAAATATTTGGCATATAAAATTTCTAGCTAGAGAAATCTGAAATTATATTATGGATATAGAGCATCGAGATTTGATCAAAAATATTCGGCTGAGGGCGTTTGATTTGTTAGCTTTACGGGAGCACTCTAAGCAAGAGCTAGTTGCAAAACTTGGACGGAAATTTCATGATAGAGAGCTTATCAGCGAATTATTAGACGAGCTAGAGGCAGCGGAGTTACAAAGTGATGAACGTTATGCTGAGATGTTTCTTCGACAACGAATCCGAAAAGGACACGGACCCAAGAGAATTAAGGTAGATCTAGACAATAAAGGCATTGATCCAGAACTATCCAACATGTTGCTGAATTCTGAGGGTATCGATTGGAGGCAGTTGGTTTTGACTGTGCTGCAACGAAAATTTGGAGAGAAGCGAAACCTGAGTAAAGCAGAGATGGCACGTACTGGGCGCTTTCTAATCCAGAGAGGGTTCTCTGCAGAACAAATTTATCAAGCAATTAGGGACTACAATAACTTCGTGCAGTAATTATTTGTTTTGTGGCTTACGCGCTCGATTTGAAAATATCTACCAAATGAGTTTCCACCAGCTGTCTGCATTTAGGTTTTCAATAAATCCGCAGTGTCCGCCTAACCTTTATATATCGATGTCCAAAAAATTGGTGCTTTTTATTTTGGTGATGTAATCGGTGGGGATAACTGGATCGTCTAGTGATGCTATCAGATAAGAGGGAACACGAAGGCGTGACAGTCTGTCTTCGACGATTGAATATAATGAAAAGTACTCACTTGGGTTGGAGTAGGGTGTGAATCGAGGAATGAAAACCGTGTTGAGATCATCAAGAGACTTAGCTTTATTTAGTTCTTCTCCGTAATTATATTCTGGAAAAAAGGCTAATTTTGTCTTTAGGGACGCTCAACATTTGCGGAAAAAACAATTTCTATATATAAAAGGCGCGAGCCTAATGGCAACCATGGCGTTTATGGGATTTACGGGCGGAGAAATTGCGGCCACAGCGTCGAGCTTTAACTCACTACCGCGGCCAGTAGCTATTCGCAATGCGAAATTGCCGCCGAGCGAAAAACCAGCAATAAGCCGTTTTTGATATTCATGTTTTTCCAAGAAATACTTTATGACATCGCTGACTTCCTCTGTCATTGTGGAGTTAAAAATACCAAGATTCATATGATGGGTATTTCCATGATCCCGAAAATTGAGTCGCAAAACATCAAAAGCATGATTTAACAACGTATTGGTAGTCGTCACTAAGTACTAAGACTTGCTTGAGCCCTCCCAACCATGAAGTAAAACGACGACCGCTCGGTGTGAATTATTATTTCCATCGAATTCACCAAGTAGCCGAGTGCCATCTGTTGATTTGAGCACCAAAGTTTTGCCACGAAAACGTTTTATTAGGTATTTAGCCTTAATCTTTCGAGGTCCAAGGCTATTCATTATACTTTGTAAATGTGGATTCTATAGATGTCTGAGAGGTAAAAAATTCATTGATTTTGTTGTCCACCACATTCGTAATTTGTTTGGTCAGGGGATCAAAAATGCCTCGCATGATCAACAAAAATATTTATTGTTTGAGGGGACGAGTGTTTTAGTGCAACATCTACGACTATGAAAATTTTTTTTCTCAGGGTCAAAAGGTTTAACAATGTTTTTTGCTATACACATCAAATATTGGGAGCGTGGACTTTATTATTTTTTTTAACACTATCGGCATTTGTTACTGCAAATAGTGGCGATCATTTCTTTGTTAAGGTCTCGCTCTCGGAAGAATTGAGATCATTGGATGAATCTGATTCATCGAATTTTGGTATTTACAATAAATGTATTCGGAGAAACGCAATAAGATCAATTCGTTTTCAAGATGATCAGATAGCGATAATTAATATTGGTCGTGGTAAGGAAATCGTTCTCTCATTAACGCGCCCTTGTCTTGGTATAAAACGAAACGGGTTTATCTTCTCATCTAGGTCTAATAAACTTTGTGAAAGATTCGATTATTTTGAAGTTATGGAGACCAACATGATTTGTCAGATTGATTCCATTCAGCCACATATTAGGTTAGAGAGTGAGTATTAATACGGTGCTGAGTCCGATAAAACGGTTTATTTGCATGTTTTTCTTTTGTAACAGTTGTGTGTCAATTGGTTCAAGTCTAAATTATGGCGATTCATCAGAGGTAACTTGGACGGGAAGTTGGCAACAAGGTGGTCTGCTTTTGGGTCAACTTGGGCAAGGTTATCGAGCTTTTTATAAAGGAACTCCTTTGCAGAAGACAAACAATGGGCAAATTTTGTTAGGACTTGGACGCGATGCTGATGGATTGGTAAATGTAGAATTCCTAGATTCTTTTGGTAAAAGCACCAAGAGGTCTTGGGAGGTGGTGAAAAGAAAATATAAGGTGCAACATATAGACGGAGTGAGACAGGACCGCGTCACACCTCCAGAATCAGTCTCTGCTAGAATCGGTGAGGAGGCGCGACAGGTGCTTAATGCTCGGGCACTCCGAAGCACCAGTGATGCATTTCTCTCTGGTTTCGATTTGCCTTTAGTAGGCCCAGTTACTGGTGTATACGGAAGTGCTCGTATCTATAATGGTATTCCGAAAAGCCCTCACTATGGGATCGATTACGCTGCCCCGAGCGGATCAGAGGTAAAGGCCCCCGGTTCGGGTGTTGTAACGTTGGTTCACGATAATATGTATTTTTCTGGGGGCACCCTTATTATCGACCACGGCATGGGCCTCAGCTCTACATTCTTGCATTTAAGTAGCATCTTTGTGCATGTTGGAGATTCGATAGAGCGCGGTCAGGTAATCGCAGCAGTTGGAGCAACAGGTCGAGCAACCGGTCCACATCTTGACTGGCGCATGAATTGGCATGATGAGCGTATTGACCCTCAATTAGTTTTGTTAGCGCTTCCAGCGAAAGAGTAGCTTTACCAGAAACTGATTATTCTTCGGCTTTTGATTAAGGCGTAAGGATGGTCAACCTAAGTGTTTTTCATTAGACTAGTGTTTAGTCACAAAGATTGGATAAGCATGGATAAAACATTGTTAACTATTTTGGTGTGCCCGCTGAGTAAGGCTCCCTTGGTTTTTGATTCCGAAAAGATGGAATTACTCTGTTCTGCGAGTGGTCTCGCTTATCCAATCCGAGATGGTGTTCCAATTATGTTGGAATCTGAGGCAAGATTCATGACAGCAGACGAAAAACTTGCCAAAATAGAATACCACCAAGACCAATACTAGACGAGGTATCTCCTCACCATGTCCGAGCCATATCAGACCTTGTTCACACGAATTATAAACAGAGAACTTCCTGCAGATTTCATATATGAGGATGAGTATTGCGTGGTGATTAACGATATAGCGCCTCAGGCCAATGTGCATTTGTTGGTGATTCCGCGGAAACCAGTGAAAAGACTTGTTGATGCTAAGCGTTCGGATACGAAGCTTCTGGGTCATTTGCTGTGGGTCGCTGGAGAGATGGCGCGTCGCTCTGGGGTTGGTGATGCATTTCGTGTTGTAATAAATAATGGTGCGGATGCCGGTCAGACGGTGTTTCACTTGCACCTTCATCTGCTTGCTAGCGAAAAATTCAATGAATCAGATATAGCCGCACCGTGATTTTTGGGATGTAAATAGAAAATTGGAACTATTATGAATACAGCTGAGATACGCTCTGCATTCTTAAAATACTTTGGGGAAAATCAACACGATATTATTCCAAGTAGCAGTCTGGTTCCGCAAAACGATCCGACACTTTTATTTACTAACGCAGGAATGGTGCAGTTTAAAGATGTTTTCTTGGGTTCTGAGCATCGTAATTACAAACGAGCGGTATCAGCGCAGCGTTGCGTTCGCGCGGGGGGCAAGCATAATGATCTCGAGAACGTGGGTTATACAGCTCGACACCATACTTTTTTTGAAATGCTGGGAAATTTTAGCTTTGGCGAATATTTTAAACGAGAGGCAATCAAATATGCTTGGGAGTTTTTGACTGTTATTCTTAAATTGCCTCCACAGCGATTATGGGTGACTGTTCATATTAGTGACGATGAAGCCGCCGAGATTTGGATAAATGATGTTGGCATAGACCGCACAAGGTTGTCGAGATTAGATGAAGCCAATTTTTGGCAGATGGGTGACACTGGCCCATGTGGTCCATCAAGTGAGATCTTCTGGGATCATGGAGATAGTATTCCCGGCGCACCGCCTGGCGATGATGGCGATGACTTGGATCGGTACATCGAAATTTGGAACCTCGTTTTTATGCAATATGAGCGTGATATAGATGGCAATTTAACACCGCTACCGAAGCCAAGTATCGATACCGGAATGGGACTTGAACGCATTGCAGCTGTCCTTCAGGGAGTTCATAGTAATTATGAAATTGATTTATTTCAGGAATTAATTGCGGCTGTTGCTGTTGTATTAGAGTGTAAAGATAGTGGTGATGACTCGCTTAAAGTTATTGCAGATCACATTAGGGCATGCGCATTTTTGGTTCTTGATGGCGTTGTACCCTCTAACGAGGGACGAGGGTATGTTTTGCGTCGTATCCTCCGAAGAGCTCTTAGACATGGTTATAAACTTGGTGCATCGGGACTATTTTTCCATAAGCTAACGCCAAAGATAGTCGAGGTAATGGGCCCGGCATATCCTGACTTAAGAATGAGGAGAGAGCATATAGAACGCGTTATACGCAGGGAGGAGGAGCAATTTGCTCGCACTCTTGAAAATGGTATGGCCGCACTGGAGTCAGCGTTTAAAACTTTAGATGATAAAGTGGTACCAGGAGATGTGATCTTTCAATTATACGACACCTATGGGTTTCCCACTGACTTAACTAATGACATCGCTCGTGAGAGAGGACTAGAGTTAGATATGGTCAGCTATAATAAGCAAATGAAGCGCCAGCGTGAACTTGCGCGCAAGTCTAGTCAGTTTAAGATCGAAAACCCAGATAACGTTTGCTTGAATAGTCAGACCAAATTTTTAGGTTATGAAACTCTAGAGGTCAATACCCATGTATCAGCAATACAGCGAGCAGGTGATCTCGTTTATGTGGCCTATCAGGGTGACGAAGTTGCGATTGCTTTGACAGAGACGACATTTTATGCAGAAGCCGGAGGCCAAGTTGGCGATAGCGGACAAATCTTCGGAGAAAATTGTGTCGTGGAAATAGACAACTGCATAAAGTCTGGTAACAATCATATCCACATAGGTCGAGTGGTGAGTGGTGAAATAGCTCGCGGAGATAGCGTAAAATCGGTCGTTGATCAACAAAAACGACATGCTATTTGTCGAAATCACTCAGCCACACACCTACTTCATGCGGCTCTTCGTAACTTTTTAGGTGAACACGTGGAGCAGCGAGGGTCATTGGTTGACAGTCAGCGCCTTCGCTTTGACTTTTCTCATTTAGATGCTTTGAGTAATCAACAGTTGAGGGACATCGAGACGAGCGTTAATAACCAAATTATTTGCAATGTTGATGTTGAAATCAGTGAAATGTCTCTAGGAATGGCCAGAGAAAAGGGTGCAACGGCTTTGTTCGGTGAAAAATATGGCGATATCGTGCGTGTAGTGCATATTGGTGGTGATCACTCCGTAGAGCTGTGCGGTGGCACCCATGTCAAGAGCTCTGGAGAAATTGGGCTAATTAAGATAGTTGGAGAATCTGGTGTTGCATCGGGAATTCGTCGTGTTGAGGGGCTTTCTGGCGTTAGGGCGCTAGAGTATTGTAATGACAATGAACGAATTTTAGATGATCTGGCAGAGAGTTTGCAAACTGTTAGAGGTGGGCTGATAGGAAAATCAAGAACTGTTATGTCGGAAAACAAGCAACATCTTAAGGAGATTAGGTCGCTCAGAGCTAAATTGGTTGGCGTTGAAGTCATGAGTTTAATGAGGCAATCTCGAGATGTGGCTGGGATCTCCGTGTTGGTGGAAATAGTTGAAAATGCGGACTCTAAAGATTTAAGAGATTTCGCTGATCAGGTGCGTTCTAGGTTGGGTAAGGGGATATTTGTCTTAGCCTCGGTTGAGGGGGAGAGGGCATCGTTGGTAGCTGGAGTGACGCGTAATCTTACTAAATCTTTCAATGCTAGTGATATCCTAAAGTATATTGCTGATCAGGCCGATGGAAAAGGTGGTGGAAGGCCTGATATGGCTCAAGGATCAGTTTCCGATCTGATGAAATTACCTTCGGCGATGGAATCTGTATATGAGTGGATCAAGGCCACAGTCTAAACATTTTGGTAGAGATGTTTAAAATTCACGCTAAAAATACACTGGACAAAGACTCTCATTGAAATTAATCGTTCAAAAATATGGTGGCACATCGGTTGGCTCGGTTGACCGGATCAAAGCAGTAGCTCAGAAAGTACACTCAAGTCATCGTAGTGGTGTTAAAACAGTAGTGACCCTGTCGGCCATGAGCGGTGACACAAACCGCCTGATCGAGCTTGCATCACAATTTCATGATGACCCAAATCCAAGGGAATTGGATGCGCTGCTCTCAACAGGAGAACAAGTATCAATTTCGTTACTTTGCATGGCGTTACAAAATCTTGGTGTTGAGGCTAGGTCTTATACTGGCCGACAAGTGCGAATCTCCACCGATAGTGCCTTTGGTAAGGCTCGCATCGAGAACATTGATGCAGACCGTATTAGAGAGGATTTAGACTCTGGTCTCGTTGTTGTGGTGGCAGGATTCCAAGGAGTAGACGAACGAGATAATATTACGACATTAGGTCGAGGTGGTTCGGATACTACCGCAGTGGCGCTAGCCTCAGTACTTAATGCTAATGAATGCCAAATTTTTACCGATGTTGATGGTGTATACACAACTGACCCACGTATTGTCCGTGAGGCTCGGAGGCTAAACGAGATAACATTCGAGGAAATGATTGAAATGGCGAGCCAAGGGTCTAAGGTGCTTCAAATTCGCGCGGTTGAATTTGCGGGTAAATACAATGTGCCTTTGCGGGTCATGTCAAGCTTCTTAGATGGCCCTGGCACATTAATCACACTTGAGGATGAGGATCATATGGAAAAACCGGTTGTGTCAGGCATTGCTTTTAATAGAGACGAAGCTAAATTAACGATTCGCGGTATTCCCGATCAACCAGGTGTTGCGGCAAAAGTTTTAGTTCCCATCAGTGAGGCAAATATTGAAATTGATGTCATCGTACAAAACGTAGCTAAAGACAACTCTGCGGATATAACTTTTACTCTTAACAAGAACGATTTACGTCGTGCAGAAGCTATCCTCAAAGCAATTGCACATGATTTGGGGGCAAAGGAAGTAAGTGCAGATGGTAAAATCGCGAAGGTATCCATCGTTGGTGTTGGAATGCGATCTCATGCTGGAGTTGCCGCTAGAATGTTTGCGTGTTTAGCCAGCGAGGGCATTAACATACAACTTATCACAACTTCAGAAATCAAGATTGCGGTCATTGTTGAAGAACGATATTTGGAATTAGCGGTCAGGGCACTTCATGCAGAATACAATCTTGAGAAATCACCTGTATTTTGAAATTATTTTTGCAACTCATACTTAAGGTTCATAGGGTCCTTTTGCTTTTTTTTCCGTGTTTAGTTCCAAAGCTTAACGTGATTTGTACTGCTTTTTCTTCATAAAAATATTAAACTGATAGCGGGTTTACAAGGACACATATTAGTTAAAGTGCATTGCATGTATAAGTGGAGAGGTGGCCGAGCGGCTGAAGGCGCTCCCCTGCTAAGGGAGTAAGGGTTAACAGCCCTTCGAGGGTTCGAATCCCTCTCTCTCCGCCATCTTAAAAAGATTATATTTATCAATAAGTTACATATGCTATATTGCGTTTGGGACAGCAACGCCCCAATTCAGGGGCTGGGTATGCATCAGCCCCCTTTTTAATCCTCTTATTCACACGTATGTTTTTTACACTCATTAAATTTCTTCTTTTTAAATTGATTAAAAAATAATAGGGTAAAAAAACTAGACCATTCATCTTCGAATTGGTAGCGTAAAGATACGCGCTTATTAAAATAAAAAAGGACATTGGTATTATGAAGGCTTCTTATTTTGTAATAATTCTTTTATGGCTTTTAATCCAATGTACAGCAGTGTTGGCTGAGACAACGCGATCTGCATTGGTTGAGGAATTAAAATCTGCACAGGCGTGTGCTCACGAATCTTTCGCAAACGAGGCATACCCAAAAGCGCTCGAATGCACAAAAAAATCCGTCTCACTGGGTAAAAAGTTGTTCAAGCCCAATAGTAAAAATCTTGCTATTCTCACGCTTGATTACGGCATGATGCTCTGGAAAAAAAGTCCTTATTTCGGTATCAAAAAAACGAAAGAAGCCGTAAAGCTTCACGAGGATGCCTTCGGGGTCCACTCAAGGGAATTTTCTCTAGCATTAATCGAATTGGCTAGGATGCAAGTGAAAGGTGACACTTCCGATAGAAATAATTCGTTTGAAAATTTTACACAAGCGTTAGAGAACCTCGCTTCACTGGAGATCAACGACGATTATGCACATTCTGCTTTA
>MDTB01220913.1_pt1 | contig 20042 bp, 20 predicted proteins | sample 811161 | NCBI WGS metagenome assembly MDTB01 (sample SAMN05326650, study PRJNA326480) | marine metagenome | isolation source: seawater | place: Mediterranean Sea | collected 2009 | reverse complement strand
TAAAAGAAAATGGAAATCTTTCAAAAATTGAAAATATAAACAATAAAGTTCCTTATGGTGATAGATCAAATACAATAATTGAACCCTTGCTTACAAAACAATGGTTTGTTAATGCAAAAAAATTGTCAAAAAAACCAATCGAAGTAGTCAATAAAGGTAAAACCTCTTTTTTTCCAAACAGTTGGTCAAAAACATTCTTTCAATGGATGAAGAATATTGAACCGTGGTGTATATCTCGTCAAATTTGGTGGGGCCATAGAATTCCTGCATGGTATGATGATAATGATAATATTTTTGTAGCGGAAAATGAAAAACAAGCTTTAATTCTAGCTAAGAAGAAAAATAAAAATAAAAATCTAAAATTAATTCAAGAAACAGATGTGCTAGATACATGGTTTTCATCTGCTTTATGGCCATTTGCTACACTAGGTTGGCCCGCTAAAACAAAAGAACTTTCAAAATTCTATCCTACGTCAGTTTTAGTTACCGGGTTTGATATAATTTTTTTCTGGGTTGCAAGAATGTTAATGATGGGAAATTACTTTAATAAGAAAACCCCATTTAAAAAAGTTTACGTTCATGCATTGGTAAGAGATGAAAAGGGACAAAAAATGTCTAAATCTAAGGGGAATGTTATAGATCCACTTGAACTTATTAAAGAATATGGAGCCGATAGTCTCAGATTTACTTTAATTTCAATGGCATCTCCAGGAAGAGATGTAAAATTATCAAAGGATAGGGTTACTGGTAATAGAAACTTTATAACAAAGATTTGGAGCGCTAATAATTTTTTAAAATTAAATAATTGTAAATTAGATAGAAATATTGACATTAAACAAATTAAGTCTCCAATAAATCAGTGGATTTTTAATGAATATACAAAAACTCAGAATTTGGTTTCTAGAAATATTGAAATTTTTAGATTTGATGAAGCTGCGAAACATGCATATCAGTTTGTGTGGCATTTGTATTGTGATTGGTATTTGGAATTTTTAAAACCAATTTTTAATTCCAAGAACAAGTTAGAAGTTAAAGAAGCTAAAATATTCGCTACATTTATGATGGCAAATATTTTAAGAATGTTACATCCATTTATACCCTTTTTTACTGAATTTGTATGGTCTAGCAATAGCTATAAAAAGGTATTTAAGAATGATCTAATCTCTTCTAATTGGCCAACTTATAAAAGTTTAAGAAAATTTAATCAAAATCAAATAATCATTAACGATATAATAGAGCTTATTTCTAATATAAGATCAACAAAAGCAGAGCTTAAAATTACTCCAAAGTTATTTTGTGATATATCATTTTCAAATAAATCAAAAAATCTCAAAAAAATAATTAATAAAAATTTGGATTTAATTAAACAAGTAGGTAGAATAAATGGTTTTATAAAGAATGAACAAAATAAAAAAAATGCTATTGATATACTTGTTTTAAAAGAAAAACTCACCCTTAGATTTAGCGAAGATATAGATATATTTTCTCAGAAAGAACAAATTTTGAAAAAAATAGATACTATAAAAAAACAAGTGTTAGGACTTAATTATAAGCTTAAAAATAAGGATTATGTCAACAAAGCCCCTGAAGAAATAGTTCTAAAAGACAAAAAATTGATAAAAGAATTAACTATTGAAGAAGAAAAATTAAGAAGTATTGTATTAAGTATTAATTAATTATGTCAAAGTTTAATAAAAAGAAATTACCTAGTCGTCATACATCCTTAGGACCAGATAGGGCACCTCATCGATCATTCTACTATGCGATGGGAGAAACAGAACAGGATGTTGCCAAACCTTTTGTTGGCGTTGTCTCAACTTGGAATGAAGCAGCTCCTTGTAATACAGCTTTAATGAGACAGGCTCAGTCTGTTAAAAAAGGAGTTAAAAATTTTGGGGGAACGCCAAGAGAATTTTGTACAATAACCGTTACTGATGGTATAGCCATGGGTCATGAAGGAATGAAATCATCTTTAATTTCAAGAGAAATTATAGCTGACTCTGCTGAGTTAACAGTTCGAGGACATTGTTATGATGCTTTGGTTGGTATAGCTGGATGCGATAAATCCCTTCCTGGGCTAATGATGTCTATGTTGAGATTAAATGTTCCAAGCGTTTTTATTTATGGAGGTTCAATTTTGCCAGGTAAATACAAAGGTAAAGATGTAACAGTGGTTGATGTATTCGAAGCTGTTGGAAAACATTCATCAGGACAAATGTCATCTGACGAACTTAGAGAATTAGAATTAGTTGCATGTCCTAGTGCAGGTGCGTGTGGAGGCCAATTTACTGCTAATACGATGGCATGCGTATCAGAAGCTATAGGTCTAGCACTTCCTTATTCAGCAGGAACCCCAGCTCCATACGAAGAAAGAGATAAATACGCTTATGAAAGCGGACAAACTGTAATGAACTTATTAGAAAAAGAAATAAAACCTAGAGATATTGTAACAAAAAAGTCTTTGGAAAATGCAGCAACTATTGTAGCCGCTACTGGAGGTTCTACAAACGCTGCTCTTCACCTTCCTGCTTTAGCAAATGAAATCGGTGTAAAATTTGATCTAATGGATGTAGCAAAAATATTTAAACAGACTCCTTATCTTGCTGACTTAAAACCTGGTGGAAAATATGTAGCTAAAGATATGTGGGAAGCTGGCGGTGTTCCAATGTTATTAAAAACTTTATACGAGGGTGGTTTTATTCATGGAGATTGTATGACAGTTACTGGAAAATCAATGAAAGAAAACTTAAAAAATGTTAAATTTAATAAAGATCAAAAAGTTTTAAGAGAATATAATAATCCTTTATCACCTGATGGAGGAGTAGTAGGATTAAAAGGAAATTTGGCACCAGAGGGAGCTATTGTAAAAATAGCTGGATTAAAAAAATTACAATTTACTGGTAAAGCAAGATGTTTTGATAACGAGGAAGATGCAATGAAAGCAGTTCAAACTAAAAGATATAAAGATGGAGACATAATCATAATAAGATATGAAGGTCCTCGAGGAGGCCCTGGTATGCGAGAAATGTTATCAACAACCGGTGCAATATATGGGCAAGGCAAGGGAGAAAAAGTCGCTTTGATAACTGATGGCAGGTTTTCTGGAGCTACTAGAGGTTTTTGCGTAGGGCATGTAGGACCTGAAGCTGCTTTAGGAGGACCAATCGCTTTATTAAAAAATGGTGATATAATTGATATAGATGCAAAAAAAGGAACTATAAACGTAAGATTAACAAAATCTCAATTGTCATTAAGAAGAAAAAAATGGAAAGCAAAAAAATCTGCTTTTGGCTCGGGTACCCTATGGAAATACGCTCAAACTGTGGGCCCAGCTTATTTAGGAGCCCCAACTCATCCAGGTAAAAAAAAAGAAGTTAAAGATTATTCCAAAATTTAATGAAGATTAGACCAGTTATTTTATGTGGTGGTGCTGGAACTAGATTGTGGCCAAATCTTAAAAAACATCAAGCTAAACAATTTATAGATTTTGGTGGGTGGACATTATTTGGCAAAACTTTAGAGAGAGTTAAAAGACCCTTATTTGATATACCTATAATCAGCACCAATTATAAATATCTTAAGGAAATAAAAAGAAATTTAAAAAAACATAAGGTTAAAAAATATAAAATTATATTGGAGCCTGCAAAAAAAAATACCGCTCCAGCTATCTTATCATCAGCTCTTTTACAAGATATTCCCGATAAACAACCTTTAATTTTTTTGTCAGCAGATCACTTATTAGAAAAAGTTAATAAATTTAATTATGCGATTAATAGAAATAAAAAATTTCTTAATAATGAGAATATTTTTATTTTCGGAATTAAACCCAATACTCCATCTAATCAATTTGGATATTTTATTAGTAAAAGAAAAAAAAACCTTAATAATGTTTCAAAGTTTATTGAAAAACCCAATCAAACAAAAGCCAAAAATTTAATTAAGAAAGGTGGATATTGGAACTCAGGGATTTTTCTTTTGAGAAAAGACTCATTAATAAATAACTTCAAAAAATATCAAAAAAAAATTTACTATAATACGGTATTAGCAGTTACAAAAAGTAAGCAAAGGAATAATATTTACTATTTGAATAAAAAAGCATTTATTAAAAATCCATCTAAATCTTTTGATTATGCGATTTTAGAAAAAACAAAAGCTATTTTTGCTATTAAACTAGATACACCTTGGTCTGATTTAGGTAGCTGGAAAGAAATACTTTTAATGTTTAGTAAAAATAAAAAAAAATATTATAAGAAAAAAAATATAAATTATAGACCTTGGGGTAACTACATAAACTTATACAATGGTAATAATTTTTTGGTAAAGGAGCTTAATATAAACCCAAATGGGATTTTAAGTTTACAAAAACATTTCCATAGATCAGAACATTGGTTGATAATTAAAGGTAAACCTAAAATAACCCTAAATAACAAAGTATTTATAAAAAAACCCAGAGAGACAATTTTTATACCTAAGGAATCTATACATAGAATTCATAACCCTAATAAAAAAATTGTAAAAATTATGGAAGTTCAGTTAGGAACAATATTAAAAGAAACTGATATTGTTCGATACAAGGATATTTATGGTCGAGCTAATTAATTTCTAATTCTATAGGCGTATGGTCTGAAGGTTTAATTTTTGATCTAGGATTTTTATTTATATTTATTGACGAAATGTTTCCAATTAAACTATTTGATAAAAGGAAATGATCAATTCTCATTCCATAATTTTTTTGCCAAGAACCTGCAAAATAATCCCAAAAAGTGTATTCTTGCTTAGTTTTATTTTTAAATCGATAAACATCTTTAAAGCCTAAGTTTATTAATTCACGAAATTTTTTCCTAATTTCTAATTTTCCTAGAGCATCATTTTCATATCTTTTGAAATCATAAACATCAATTTCTTCCGGAATTATATTAAAATCACCAGCAATAAGTATATTAGAATTATTAGAAATTTTTTTTTTTACATTAGAAATGAATTTTTTCAACCAATTTTTTTTGTAGATATATTTTTCAGTTTCTACTGGATTTCCATTAGGGACATAAATATTTATTAACTCCATTTTTTTTTTTTGTAATTGAATTTCTCCTGTAATTACTCTTGATTGTTTTAAATCATCATTTATAAAATTTTTGTTTATATTTGTAATTTCTGTTTTTGATATTATCGCTACACCATTGTAACTTTTCTGACCATACACATAGGAAAGATACCCGATCTTTTTAAATTCTTCGTATGGAAAGTTTTCATCTTGCGTTTTAATTTCTTGAAAGAGCACAATATCAGGACTAACTTGTTTGATATAATCTAATATATTATTGATCCTGGCCCTAACAGAGTTAACATTCCAAGATACAATTTTCATTAAACTGAAAATGAAATTCCGCAGCCACAAGAAGATAAGGCTTTTGGATTGCTTACTACGAACGACTCTCCGATCAGTTCTTTTTTAAAATCTATCGTTGAACCAGCTATAATTTCTAAGGAGGATTTATCTATTACTGTTTGATCAAATAAAATATCATCTTTATCTAATGTATTATCAACACTAAAATTATATTTAAAACCTGAGCAACCTCCACCTTGAACTGTTATTCTAAAATATTTTTTTCCTCCACTTTTAGTGACTTTTTCTATTTGGCTCTTAGCTCTATTGGTAAATTCTAATTTTTTTTCCATAATTATCTAGTATATAATCTATATAGTGACGATGCAAAAAAATTCAATTAAATCATTATCTAATTTAGCAGTTCCTTTGAAATCAAAAGGTAGGCTTTTCAAAGAAAAAAAAACACAACTAAGAACTGATTTTCAAAGGGATAGAGACAGAATTATACACTCAACGGCATTTCGAAGATTAAAACACAAAACACAAGTCTTCGTTAATACATCCGGCGACCATTTTAGAACAAGAATAACTCATTCACTGGAAGTAGCTCAAATAGCTAGAACTTTATCTAAGTTTTTTAATTTAAACGAAGATTTATGTGAGACTTTAAGTTTAGCTCATGATTTAGGTCATACTCCTTTTGGGCATGCAGGCGAGGAAGCTCTTAACGATTGTATGAAAAAATTTGGTGGTTTTGATCATAACGTTCAGACTATAAGAATAATAATATTTTTGGAAAATAGATATTATGAATTTAAGGGTCTCAATTTAACTTTAGAAACATTAGACGGTTTATTGAAACATAATGGTCCAATAAAAAATGTTACAAAATATAATAAAATTTTAGGTAAAAATTATTTTAGAAACAAAATAAATTTTTCTTTAAGCCCCTCATTGGAAGCGCAAATAGCATCTATTTCTGATGATATTGCTTACAATAGTCACGATCTTGAGGATGGATTAAAATCAAACTTATTTACATTAGATGACTTAAAAACAATTCCCATTTTAAAAAAAATTATTTTTAAACATAAAAAAATGATTAATAATTTTTCAATTGATTTAGTTATAAGGCAAGTTGTAAGAGAAATTATAAATGAAATGGTTAAAGATATAATAATTTCTACTAAAAGAAATATAAAATATTATAAATTAAAAGATTTAAATGATGTATATAAATGTAAATATTCTATTGTAACTTTTTCAAAAAAAATGAGTGAATTTGACAGAAAAATTAAAATTTTTTTAAGAAACAAAATGTATTACCATAAAAATGTTAAAAAAAAAACAAATCAAGGTAAATTCATTATTAATAAATTATTTTTATCTATAAAAAAGAATCCAAAGAGATATATAAATGTTAGTAAATATGATAAATCGAATATAGCTAGATCAATTTGTGATTTTATAGCTGGAATGACTGATAGATATGCAATAAATCTTTATAAAAAAAATAAATGAATATATTTGAATTATATCAAAAAAAAATTATCGCTTTAATTAGTAAAAATTCAAGGTTACTTAAATTAAATAAATTCAACGATTTTAAAGGTGTTACAGTAGAAATACCTCCATTAGATTTTAATTATGATTTGTCTTGCAATATTTGTCTTATTTTAGGAAAGACTAATAAAGTTGATCCCAAACAACTAGCACTTAAATTTAAAGAATTATTAAAAAACGATATAAAAGACTTTAATGAAATTGTAGTCGCTGGACCAGGCTTTTTAAATATAAGACTATCCAATGAGTCTTTAATAAACAATATTAATGAAATTATTAGTCTAAAAAAAACGTATGGTAAAAAAGAATCAAATAATAGTTACAATATTGAATTCGTTTCAGCTAATCCTACAGGTCCAATGCATATAGGACATTGCAGAGGAGCTATCTATGGCGACGTATTGGCTAATTTACTTAAATTTAATGGAAATCAAGTGACTAAAGAATATTATACAAATGATTATGGAACTCAAATTGTTAATTTTGTAAAGTCAGTATTCCTTAGAATAAGAGAAATTAAATATAAAGAAAAATTTATTACCTCAGACAATCTTTATCCTGGAGAATATATTATAGATATAGCAAAGAAGATCATTGATAATAAAAAACTCGAAACTTTTGATAACTTTCAAAAATCATATGAATTATTAAAAGTAGAATCTCTTAAAGGCTCAATGGAACTAATCAAAACAGATTTAAAAAAATTAGGAATAAAACATGATATTTTTTTTTCAGAAACCGATTTGGTTAATAACAGACTAGTTGAAAAAGCTGTGGATCAATTAAAAAAGAATAATTTTGTACAAGAAGGGTACTTAGAACCGCCAAGAGGAACGGTAGATAAAAATTGGAAAAAAACAAAAAGATTAATTTTTAAATCAACTCAATTTGGAGATGATACAGATAGAGCATTACAAAAAAATGATGGTAGCTGGACATATTTTGCGAATGATGTTGCTTATCATATGGATAAAGTCAAAAGAAATTATCAATATTTGATTAACGTACTTGGAGCTGATCATACTGGTTATACAAAAAGATTAACTGCTGCAGTGACTGCGTTATCCAAAAATAAAGTAAAATTAAATTGTAAAGTTTGTCAGCTTGTAAAATTATATAAAAATGGAAAACCTTTTAAAATGTCTAAAAGATCTGGAGATTTTGTATCAGCAAAAGATCTATTAAAAGAGGTTAATAAAGACTCTATTCGATTTATGATGTTGAATAGAAGCAATGATGTAGAATTAGATTTTGATTTTGACAAAGTTTTAGAAAAAAGTAAAGAGAATCCAGTTTTTTATGTTCAATATTCATTTGCAAGAATTAGTTCATTGTTCAGAAGTATAAATAAAAAACTTGAAGATGATATTAAATTGGATACCAAAGAAATAAATTTAAATGAACAGGAATTAAAAATCCTTAGAAAAGTTTTTGAATGGCCTAAGGTTATAGAAACTGCTTCTTTAAAATATGAGCCTCATAGAATTCCATTTTATTTATACGAACTTGCTACATTATTTCATGCTTATTGGAGCAAAGGTAATGAAGATTCAAATTTTAAGTTTGTACATGAAGGGAATATCAAAAGAAAAGAAGCGCTAGCTGTAATTTCAGTTGTAGCAATTGTTACTCAAATAGGAATGAAAATTCTTGGAGTTACTCTACCGGAAAGAATGTAGTGCAAAAAATTTTAAAGATATTTTCATTTTTTATTATCATAATGTTTTTTTATTTTGTTGTTACTTATTATTTGTCGACTACAAATGCAAAAAAGATAGAATTAAATAGAGCAAACGTTGAATTAAACCTTAAAAATAAACTGGAAAAAATACCTGTTTTAGAAAATAATACTGAAGATATAATCGAATTTAACTCTTCTTTTTCTGAAGAAATAAAATCTCCTGAGCCAAGAAAATTTTGGAATTTATTAAAAATCAAATGAAAAAAAAAGCTATTATAGTAAGTTTAAAGGGTTTTAATTTGTCAACAAATGAAAAAAATCTAATAAAAAATGAAAAACCCTGGGGAGTAATTCTTTTTAGACGAAATATAAAGTCATACAAACAAGTAAAAAATTTAACAAAAAATATTAGATTAGCTAGTTGTGATAAAAATTTTCCAATATTAATTGATGAGGAAGGTAAAACTGTATCGAGACTTAAGGGGTTAATAGATAATAACTTAACTCAAAAAATATTTGGTGATATTTTTGAAAAAGATCCATTGAATGGATTTAATATTTACAAAATTTATATAAATAGACTAACAAATTTTTTTAAAAAGATTGGAATTAATATAAACACTGTTCCAGTTTTAGACGTGATTAGAGATAAAAAAAACAAGATTATTGGAGAAAGAAGTTTTTCAAAAAATCAAAAAATAGTAAAAAGATTAGGCCAAATTTGTGTTCATCAATATAAAAAAAACAAAATAGGCACGGTAATCAAACATATACCGGGGCATGGATGTACTCCTATTGATACTCATTTAAAAATGCCTAAAGTTTCCTTAGATTTAAAAGAGTTAAAAAAAATTGACTTCTATCCTTTTAAAAGTAACAAATCTTTTTTTGCAATGACCGCACATATTTTATACTCACAAATAGATAAAAGGCATGTGGCAACTTTTTCAAAAGAAATAATTTCTAAAATAATTAGAAAACAAATTGGGTTTAAAGGAATTTTGATTTCTGATGACATTTCAATGAAATCTTTAAAATATGATTTGTTAACTAATGCTCAAAAATCACTTATTGCAGGCTGTAATTTAGTTTTATATTGTGCAGGAAATTATAAAGATTCTCTTAAATTAATTAGAAATATTCCATTTATTGACAAATTTACCGCTAAAAAAACATCAGAATTTTATAAATTTTTAAGATAAAATTGAATTATGGAATCAAAACAATCAAATCAAATATCAATAAATATTCCAAATTATAGTGGTCCATTAGAAACTTTATTAGAATTAGCCAAATCACAAAAAGTTGATCTAGCAGAAATATCTATTACTAAATTGGCTGATCAATTTTTAGATTACATAAAAGAAAATAAAGATTTAGACTTAGAATCTGCTTCAGAACATTTACTAATGGCTACTTGGTTAGCTTATCTTAAGTCAAAATTACTTTTACCTGAAGATGAAGACGATGATTTCAAAGCTTTAGAGGTTGCTGAAAAGCTTAAACTTCAATTAAAAAAACTTGAATTGATAAGAATATTGTCAGATCAAATGTTACAAAAGAAAAGACTAGGAGTACATATTTTTACGAGAGGTATGAAAGGAGGAATAAGATCTATAAAAACACCAATTTACAATATTTCATTATATGAATTATTAAAAACGTATTCAAATTTTCAAATGCAAAAAACATTTAAAAGCATTAATATACCAAAATTGCCTGTTTTCACTACTGAGGAAGCAATTAATCAAGTAAAAAAAAGATTTGATTTTATTAAAGACTGGAAAAATATCGATGATTTAATTCCAAAATATTATCTTGATAAAAAGATGAATAAAACTGGCAAAGCTGGTATATTATCAGCTGTATTAGAACTCACAAAGGAAGGAGAGATAATTATATCTCAAAATAAGATTTTTGATCAAATAAAGGTAAAGAGAAATTCAAAATGAAAAAAAAAAAGTTAAAAATAACGTAATAAATTTTCCTTCTGGCAACACAAAACTTGAACGACAAGTTGAAGCAATACTTTTTTCTGCTTCAGAACCTTTAGATGTTGAAACTATCGAAAAAAGACTTCAAACATCAACTGATATATCCAAAATTCTAGAAAAAATTCAACTTGCTTACAAAAATAGAGGTTTCAATTTAGTCTGTATTAAAAATAAATGGTCTTTTAGAACCGCAGAGGATTTGGCCAAATTAATGTCACTTCAAAAATCCACTCAAAGAAAATTATCAAAGGCTACAGTAGAAACCTTGGCAATTATTGTATACCATCAACCCGTTACTAGATCTGAAATTGAGGAAATCCGAGGGGTATCTTTTGCAACAAATACTTTAGAAATTTTATTAGAACTCGATTGGGTAAGGCCGGCTGGTAGAAAAAGTGTTCCAGGCAAACCAATTCAATATGCAACAACTGAGAATTTTTTAAATCATTTTAATATTCAGAAATTATCAGATTTACCCACAATAGACGAACTCGGTTCAGCTGGTTTGATAGATACTTCTACAATAGATAAGTCAATTTTTGGTACAGGAAAATTTTTTAAAGAACAATCATTAAAAGATAATCAGCGTATTTATGACGATATCGAGGATGCAATAAATAAAGCTCCTGATACTGAAAAATAAAGATATTTATTTAACAGGGATTATTGTATATAAGTAATTTATGGGAAATATTGGTTGGACAGGAATTATAATTATCGCAATTCTAGTTGTTATCCTTTTTGGAAAAGGAAAAATTTCAAGCATTATGGGTGATTTAGCTAAAGGAATAAAAAGTTTTAAGAAAGGCATGTCCGATGATGCCTCTGTTAAAGAAGATGATAAAAATAATTCTGATAGTTCAAACTCCGATAATAAATAATTCAAATAATGCCTCAAATTGGTTGGTTAGAGATTTTAGCTGTAGTCATCATTTCAATATTAGTGCTAGGACCAAAAGAGTTTCCAATAGCTCTAAAAAAAATAGGCTATTATGTCGGTAAATTAAAAAATACATTTGGAAATTTTCAAAAAGAAATCTCATCTGTTACAGATGACATAGATTTAGAAAAAGAAATTAATCAAAGTAAGAATAAATCAACAAAAGATAAATCTGATGGCTGAGTCTAACTCTTTTACCAGTCATTTTATAGAGTTACGTGCAAGATTAATTAAATCCATAGTTTTTATCTTAATAGTTTTTATTATATCTTATACTTTTGCTGAGCAAATATATAATTTTTTAGTTGAACCATATGCTAACGCAGTAAAGGATAAAGAAAATCCTAGACGATTAATTTTTACTGCTTTACATGAAACTTTCATAACTTATTTGAAAGTAGCTTTTTTTTCTGCAATTTTTATTGGAAGTCCTATTTTAATCATACAAATTTATAAATTTATAGCACCCGGTTTATACAAAAATGAAAAAAAAGCGATTTTACCTTACCTTGTATCAACACCAATACTTTTTTTGTTAGGAGGTCTACTTGTTTATTATCTTGTAATGCCCTTAGCAATAAAATTTTTTTTGTCATTTGAAACTGTTGGGTCAAATTCTAGTTTGCCAATTGAGCTAGAAGCTAAAGTAAATGAGTATTTATCGTTAATTATGCGTTTGATATTTGCCTTTGGAATTAGTTTTCAACTTCCAGTTTTGTTAAATCTGCTAGCAAGAGTTGGCGTAGTAAACTCTGATTATCTTAAGAATACAAGAAGATATGTAATAGTTATTATTTTTACAGTTGCTGCAATTTTGACTCCTCCGGATCCGATTACACAAATTGGTCTAGCCATACCTTTGTTATTACTTTATGAATTATCAATAATTACAGTTAGATTTACAGAAAAAAAAAAATAAAAAAGAGAATTAAAAATGCATGATCTAAAAAATATTAGAAAAGATATAGATACTTATAAAAAAAAGTTTAAAGAAAGAAATTTAGACTTTGATATAAATCTATTTACCAGAATTGATAAACTTAATAGAGAGTTAATCAATAAAAAAGAATTACTTGAACAAGAAAAAAAAAAATTATCTAAGTCTAATGAAAAAATAAAACGTGAACAATCAAAAAGAATTTCTTTAGAGATTGAAAAAGTAATTATTGACCAAAAAGAAGCTCAAAAAAAAGTAAATGATTTGGTTCACAATTTACCAAATATAGCAGATGAGTCTGTCCCAGTAGGCAAAGACAGTAAAAATAACAAAATTATTAAAAAGAATGGGAATGAAATAAATTTTAAGTTTAAGGTTAAGTCACATATAGATCTAGGGTTAAAAAATTTAAATATTGACTTCGAAACTTCAAGCAAATTATCAGGAACAAGGTTTGTAGTTCTTCGAGATAAATTCGCTTTATTAGAGAGAGCTTTAATAAACTTTATGTTAGACACTCATATTAACCAATTTGAATACGTTGAAATTTCACCGCCTTTAATAGTTAATGAAAATGTTATGTTTGGTACAGGGCAACTTCCAAAGTTTGAAGAAGATCAATTTGAAATAAAACTAGATAATACTGAAGATAGAAAATTTTTAATCCCAACCGCTGAAGTAGTCCTAACCAATTTAGAGAGAAATTCAACGGTACGTATTGATGAATTACCTAAAAGATATGTTGCTGCAACCCCCTGTTTCAGAAAGGAAGCTGGTAGCTATGGAAAAGATACTAGAGGAATGATGAGACAACATCAATTCTATAAAGTTGAACTTGTGAGTATTGTAGAACCACAGAAATGCTTAATGGAACTAGATAGAATGCTAAATTGTGCTGAAGAAATTTTAAAAAAACTTGAAATTCCTTATCAAGTTGTTCTTTTATCAACTGGTGACATGGGATTTAGTGCAGAAAAAACTTTTGATATTGAAGTTTGGATCCCATCAGAAAAAAAATATAGAGAAATTTCAAGCTGTTCGTCTTGTGGAACATTTCAAGCTAGAAGAATGAAAGCTAAATACAAAACAGGCGACGTAACCGAATTTGTTGGCACCCTAAATGGTTCTGGTTTAGCTGTTGGAAGATTAATGATAGCTTTAATTGAAAATAATCAAAATGAAGATGGAACAATAACTATTCCAAAGAATTTAAAAAAATATATGAATAATTTAGATAAAATTTAATATTATTCACTTGTTAAAATAGCACTTTTATTATAATTATCCAATTATGGACAGCCAAGGTTTTGCACAATTCATACCATTAATTTTAATTTTTGTAATTTTTTATTTCTTTTTAATAAGACCACAGCAAAAAAGAGTTAAGGACCATAAAGCTATGGTAGCGTCTTTAAAAAGAGGAGATGAAATTATAACATCGGGTGGAATAATAGGAACTATAGACAAGGTTATGGAAGATGATCGAATAGAAGTGATAGTAGCTGAAAATGTAAAAGTTCAAATTATAAGATCAACTATAACTAGCTTACTTACAAAAGAAGAAATTAAAAAATAATTCTTTTTCGTGTTAAATTTTTCCAAAATAAATATTTTTTTTATATATTTTATTTTCTTATTTATTTCTTTTTTTTCAATTTTGAATTTCCAAAGTGAGAAAAATTTTTTTATTGATAAAAAAGTAAATTTGGGTTTAGATTTACAAGGTGGATCTTATTTATTACTTGAAATTGACTCATCGCCACTTATAAAGGAAAAAATTCAATCAAAAGTCATACCTTTAAAAACTCTATTAAAAGAAAATAATTTAGAATACTCAAATTTTAAGATTAATGATGATAGTTTAAGTTTTGATCTTAAAGATTTTGATAAATTTAATAATCTTTTTTTTAAAAAAAAAGAAAATTTTTTAAATCCATATATCAACGAATATAATTCGTTCGAATTAGATGTAAAAAAACCTAAAAATAATAATATTAAAATATTGTTTTCAAAGTATGGTTTAGTTTCAATAAATAATTCTGCTTTAAAACAATCTATAGAAATTGTTAGGCGCAGAATTGATGATGTAGGAACCAAAGAGCCAACCATACTACAAAGAGGAGAAAAAAGAATTTTAGTTGAACTACCTGGTCTTAAGGATCCAGAGCGTATTAAAGAACTATTAGGTAAAACTGCTCAATTAGATTTTAGATTGGTAAGAGATAATGATGAATTCGGAGTTGAAAAACTTATTTCTGAAACAGGTCAAGAATTATACGTGAGTAAAAGAATTATAATGAGCGGTGATAATTTAATGGATGCACAACCTAATTTTAACAATCAATCAAATGAACCTACTGTTTCATTTTCTCTCGATAGACTTGGTGCTCAAAAATTTGGTAGGACTACAACTGACAACGTTGGTAAACGTTTAGCTATAGTTTTAGATGGATCAATTATAAGCGCTCCATCAATAAACGAACCTATTACTTCAGGAAGTGGTATGATATCAGGAAATTTTTCATTTCAGGAAGCAACAGACTTAGCTCTGCTATTACGTTCAGGAGCATTACCAACTCCACTGGATGTTGTTGAAGAAAGAACAGTTGGTCCTGATCTCGGTGAAGACTCAATTCGTTCAGGAATTATTTCTTTAATAATTGGTTTTTTCTTAGTTATTATTTTCATGATTTTTAAATATAAAATTTTTGGATTAGTTGCCAATATTGCTCTTATCTCTAATTTGATAATGCTTGTTGGTATATTAACAATTTTAGAAGCAACACTTACTTTACCAGGTATAGCGGGAATTATTTTAACTGTGGGCATGGCAGTTGATGCCAATGTTCTAATATTTGAAAGAATAAGAGAAGAGCTTAAAACTGAAAAATCTATTGTACATGCTTTTGATATAGGCTATTCAAAAGCAAGAATTACTGTGCTAGACGCAAATATAACCACACTAATTGCTGCTGTAATTTTATTTATATTCGGGTCTGGCCCAATTAAAGGATTTGCTATTACACTTGGTATTGGAATTATAACAACTTTATTTTCAGCTTATTTTTTAGCCAGACATTTATCATCACTCATAGTTTTAAATAAAAAGGAAAAAGAAATTAAAATATAATGAGAAATATCGATTTTGTATCCAAGTTTAAATTTGCAAATACTTTGTCTCTTGTCTGCTTTGTATTAAGTATCTTATTTCTGTTATTTAAAGGACTTAATTACGGTATCGACTTTAAAGGAGGAACTTTAATTGAATTAAGAACAAATTCTGAAAAAGTTGGCATTTCTGAGTTAAGATCATCATTAAATTCTATGAATTTAGGTGATGTAAATATTAAAGAATTTGGAAAAAAAGGAGATTATCTAATTAAGGTTGAACAAAAGATATCTAATAGCAATGAACTAATACCTAAATTAAAAAAAACTTTAATAGAAAATATTAATTCAGAAATAAGCTTTAGACGTGTAGAAAATGTAGGACCTAAAGTTAGTGCAGAACTTTTAAAATCAGGAATTATTGCAATTTCGCTTTCATTGGCAGCTATGCTTTTTTATATTTGGATAAGATTTGAATGGCAATTTAGCGTTGGGTCAATTATAGCTTTGTTTCATGATGTGATAATTACTATTGGAATTTTTTCAATCCTATCATTAGAGATAAATTTATAAATCATTGCTGCAGTGCTTACAATAGTAGGTTATTCTATGAATGATACAGTCGTTATATATGACCGTATCCGGGAAAATTTAAGTAAATACACAAAACTTAATATTACCGAAGTAACCAATTTGTCTGTAAATGAAACTTTATCAAGAACTATAATCACATCAGTGACCACGTTACTGGCCTTAGTCTCTATTTTTCTTCTAGGTGGAGAAATACTCAGGGGTTTTTCTTTTGCAATGATATTAGGTGTTTTGATTGGTACCTATTCATCAATTTTTGTGGCTTCTCCTATCTTAAAATTTTTTAAAGTGAATTACAAAACTTTAGAAAAAAAAGAGGAAAAAATAGTTCCTTAGTTAATAAAGGTTTTGTGCCGCAACCATTGACAGCAACATTGGAAAAGAAAGCAAAGTGTTTGTTCTTGAAAATAGCATTGCTGTTTTCGCGGATTTAGCTTTTTCTTCAGGAGAACACTCTATCATTCCTAGAGCTTTTTTTTGATTTGGCCAAATTACGAACCAAACATTATAAGCCATTATTATACCAAGCCACATACCAATTCCTATTGCTGTGGTTTTAGGATTATCACTTCCTATTCCTAAAATCATCGCTTGATGAACATATCCTTGTAAGTAAGACACAATTAAACCAGTTATTATTGTACCTAAAGCAGCCCATCTAAACCAAAATAATGCTTTAGGGGCTATAACTTTACCTATTGCAGGCTTCTGATCGTCTGGGATATTTGGCATCGAAGGAATTTGAACGAAATTAAAATACCATAATAAACCTATCCACATTATTCCAGTAAGGACATGTAAATATCTAAAAAACCAGCTAAAAAAATATCTATCAAAAACAAATCCATCTCCACCATAATGTAAACCTATCAGAAGAAGTATAGCAATAACTAGAGATACGTGAACAGTTTTAGAGAGAGATTGTAATATTGATGTCATAAAGTTTTATATCATATTTTTCATGTTTAGGCAGTTTTTTTCATACTTGAATTGTTCAGTAATTCTCTTAAAAACTTGCCAGTATAACTGTCTTTTACCTCAGATACTTTTTCTGGAGATCCTTCGGCAATTATAGTTCCTCCATTTACACCACCTTCAGGACCCATATCAATTATATGATCAGCGGTTTTTATTACATCTAAATTATGTTCAATTACTACCACGGTATTTCCAGTATTTGCAAAAGCCTGAAGAATTTCTAAAAGTTTTTTAATATCATGTGAGTGGAGCCCTGTAGTAGGTTCATCTAATATATATAAAGTACGGCCAGTAGGTCTTTTGGAAAGCTCTTTAGCCAATTTGATTCTTTGAGCTTCTCCGCCAGATAGAGTAGTAGCTTGTTGACCAATTTTCATGTATCCCAAACCAACGTGTTTTAAAGTAATTAATTTAGATTTTATGTTTTGAATATTTTCAAAAAAAACACACCCTTCGTCAACAGTCATATCAAGAATATCTGCAATATTTTTATTTTTAAAGCGAATTTCTAGTGTTTCTCTATTGTATCTAGCTCCTTTACAAGTGTCGCAAGGAATAAAAACGTCTGGTAAAAAATGCATCTCATAAGTAATTACACCATCACCTTCACACGTTTCACATCTTCCACCTTTAACATTAAAAGAATATCTTCCAACTTTATAACCTCTAGCTTTAGACTCTGGTAAACCAGCAAACCATTCTCTAATTGGACCAAAGGCTCCTGTATAAGTGGCTGGATTTGACCTTGGCGTTCTCCCTATGGGAGATTGATCAATATCAATAATTTTGTCTATCAGCTCAGTGCCTTTAAACCCTGTAAAAGCCTTAGGTACTTTTCTACTTTTATTTTTATTAAGCATTAAGTTAAAAGCATTATAGAGAGTATGTAATATCAATGTTGATTTTCCACTTCCAGATACACCCGTAACACAGGTAAAGGTGCCAACTGGTATTTTTAAATTTACTTTTTTTAAATTATTCCCACTGGCGCCATTAATTTCTATATGTCTGCCATTTTTTGCTTTTCTTCTTTTTCTCGGAATTGAAATAAATTTTTTACCTGATAAATAATTACCTGTTATACTTTTTTCATATCTTATAATTTCATCAACACTACCCTCAGCAACTATTTGTCCTCCATTAAGACCTGCCTCAGGACCAATATCTATTATATGATCAGAGTTTTCCATTGTTTCAATATCATGTTCCACGACAATTACTGTATTACCTAAGTCTCTTAATTTCTTAAGAGCAGTAATTAATTTTTTATTATCTCTTTGGTGCAATCCTATTGAAGGTTCATCTAATACGTATAAAACACCTGTCAAGCCAGAACCTATTTGAGATGCTAATCGAATTCTTTGTGATTCTCCCCCTGATAAAGTTCCAGATTCTCTTGAAAGAGTTAGATAGTTTAATCCAACATTGAGCAAAAAATTGAGCCTATCATTTATTTCTTTTAAAATATGTTGTGCTATTTTGTTATCTCTTTCATTTAAAACGTTTGTTAAACTTTCAAACCACTTCTGAGCTTCATCTATGGATTTTTCAGTTATCTCACTTATATTAAGAGAGTTTATTTTGATACAAAGGGCTTCATCTTTAAGTCTCATGCCTTTGCACTTTTCACAATTTGACTCACTTTGATATTGAGAAATTTCCTCTCGTTTCCATTCGCTGTCGGTTTCTAGATAACGTCTTTCTAAATTATTTACGACTCCTTCAAAGGTTTTTTTAGTTGTGTATGAGTCATATCCATCATCATAAAAAAATTTAATTTCATCTTCATCAGAACCAAATAATATAATATCTTGAATTTTTTTAGGAATTTTTTTCCATTTTTCAGAAAGAGAAAATTTATAGTGTTTAGCTAGCGACGCAAGTGTCTGCGCATAATACATTGAAGTAGATTTTGACCAAGGATCTATTGCACCATCTTGTAAACTTTTATTAGTATCAGGTACTACTAAGTTCGGATCAACATTCAAATTATGGCCTATACCCTCACATTCTTCGCAAGCTCCAAAAGGAGAATTAAAAGAAAATAATCTGGGCTCGATTTCTTCTATTGTAAAACCACTTTCTGGGCATGAAAATTTTGATGAAAATGTTACACTTTCTAATTTTCTATATTTTTTGGGTAATGTTTCATTTTCGTATTCAACTATTAATAAACCATTAGAAAGATTCACTGCTGTTTCGACACTGTCTGCAAGTCTATTTCCAATATTTGAGTTTAAGATTATCCTATCAACAATTATAGAAATATCATGCTTTACTTTTTTGTTTAAGTTTGGAAAATCATCAATTTCAAGGTACTTCCCATCAACTTTTATTTTTGAAAAACCTCTTTTTTTATAATTTAAAATTTCTTTTTTATATTCACCCTTTCTACCTCTTACAATAGGCGACAATAAATATATTGTTGAATTTTTAGGTAATTTTTTTATTTTATCTACCATCTCACTTATCGGTTGAGAAACAATTGGTTTACCTGTAAACGGCGAGTAGGGAATTCCTACTCTAGCAAATAATACCCTCATATAATCATAAATCTCAGTCACAGTTGCTACCGTTGACCGAGGGTTTTTAGATGTATTTTTTTGTTCAATAGAAATTGCAGGACTTAAACCTTCTATAAAATCAACTTTAGGTTTTTTCATTTTATCCAAAAATTGTCTAGCATAAGATGAAAGACTTTCGACATATCTTCTCTGTCCTTCAGCATAAATCGTGTCAAAGGCTAATGATGATTTACCTGATCCAGATAGACCTGTAATGACCACAAATTTCTCTTTTGGAATTTCTAGAGAAACGTTTTTTAAATTGTGTTCTTTAGCGCCTTTTACAACGATTTTTTTCAACATATTTTTTTATAAAATAATAATGATCTTATATTTATTAATCAATTATGATAT
>MDTB01056187.1_pt1 | contig 20045 bp, 20 predicted proteins | sample 811161 | NCBI WGS metagenome assembly MDTB01 (sample SAMN05326650, study PRJNA326480) | marine metagenome | isolation source: seawater | place: Mediterranean Sea | collected 2009 | reverse complement strand
ATGAACATCCTTAAAATATTTTAACTCTTTATAAACCAAATCCATTTTTTTCTTCCTAAAAAAACTGTGACCAAGACCCTTGTAAAGTTTCATTTGGTCAGGTGAGTTACAAAATTTGCACGTGTAAGGACAGCCTCTTATAGTTTCTATGGGGTACATCTTATAAACCTTGCCGGCCATTGGCCTGTAAAGTCTCGCTTCTTCAAAAAGTGAGGTGTCAATTATAGGATTTTTATTAATATCAACTGGTTTGGTAATTGAGTTCTTTTTAATATTACCATCTTTATTTTTTACCCACAAATTTGTAACGTTAGAAAAATCTTTTTTATTTTGAACTCTCTTGCAAACTTCTGCTAATGCTTCTTCTCCCTCGCCTACGCATAACATGTCAATTAAATCATATTTTATACAAATTTCTGGAGCAAAAGTCGGAAACACTCCTCCGGCTAAAACAGGTACATTGTATTTAAATTTAAAATCTCTTACCTCTTCGAGTATTTTAATTCCTAATTCCCACATGTCTTCGGTGGACGACATAATAAAAATGTCTGGTTTGTATTCGTTTACAAGTTTTTTTAAGTCGTCTTTCCATGAAGTGTCTTTCATCCTCAAACCTTTTTTCTCCATCTCTTTTTGATATGGAACGACATTAAGCTTCTCTTCTTTAGATCCATCAGAGTCAATACCCTGATCAGTAGCGTAATAAGTGGTATCAAAAATTTTTGTTTGGTGACCATCTTTTTTAAGAATAGCCGAAAATAAAGCAATTGCTGGAGGAAGCATATTCATGCCGTATGTATTGGGGTAGATAAATAATACTTTTATTCCCATGATTATCTAAAATAGTTTAAATTTATCTTATTACTTAATTTTTTATAATTTATACAATTATTGAACTTTTTCAACTTATATTGATAGCAATTTTTTAAAACTTCTCTTACTTTTATGCTGGGCCATAAGTAACCTGAGCACATTTCCAATAAGTGATCCTCGCAGATATGGTATGGGTTTAGGCCGTTTTCCAAAGCTTCCAAAGTAGCAGATGACGCACCAATAATTATTGTAGATTTATTTTTTTTATTTATTTGTTTGGTTAGTTTAAAATTTTGAAGAATTTCTATTAAACCTTCTTGTAAAATTTTATGTTTTTGAGATTTTTTTTTTCTAGGATTTTGTATTACCTGCATATTAACGTTTATTTTTTCATCGTGTTTTTTAATTAAATTTTCAAAAAGCTGCAAAATTATTTGGGGGTTATAAAAGTCATAAGGTAAAAAGACTTTGTTTATAAAATAATTTTTATTTTTTTTTAAAAATCTGAATGAAGGAATAGATTTTATTTGGTTTTTTTTCCAACCTAAGTATTTATTGAGATGATATTTTTGGTCATTTCCATGCACATATATTTTATCAGGAGAACCCTCTCTTTTGTATAAATGGCTTGGAAAAGGCTGGGTAGAATGCACATAACCAATATTAGTTATATTTTTGTTATAATTCTTTATTTTTTTGAAAATATAGTTTTGAAATGGTTGGGCTTCATATGGCATAACAAATTTTTTTAACTTTTTCGTTTTTAAAAATAACACTAATTTTTTCCATAACTCAAATGATAAATTCTCTAAATAAGAAAGTGAAGCTTGATTTTTAAAATTAAAAATTCCCACAAAATATCTTTTAAGTAAATTTAATAAAGATGGAATAAAATTTATAAAATTCAAATTATTGTTTAGAAAAAGTACAATGTTATTATCTAATTTATTTGGAATTTTATTGTCTAAGCTAATAATAAACCATAAAAATTTTTTATTTTTTTTAGAGTTTTGGTTGAAATATTTATCTTCAAAAGATCCATTCTTTTTAAAATTACGAATATTTCCCCATGTTAAAATTATTGAGTTAAATTTTCCTGAAATTTTTTTATAAAAAATTTTAGTATTTGATAAACTTAATGAACTTAAAAAAAGATAAAAATTAATTTTTTTTTCAGCAAAAAAACTTAGATGTTTATTTTGCAATTTTTTTAATATTATCCAACCTGGGGTTGGGCTAAAAGAACTTAAATAAAAATCCTGATCATTTGCATTTTTGATTGAGGATTTAAAGTGCTTCTTTATCCTTAAAAGAAGTTCTGTTTGATTCATGCTTAAAAATTATTCGCCACCAGATATGGTAATTTTTTCTCCAGAAATATAGGTATTTTTGTCTGAAGCTAAGTTATAAATTGTTTCACTAATTTCTTTAGTGGTTGCTAATCTTTTTATTGGAATTAATTTTTTTCTCTTTTTTATATTTTTTCCCTTAATCTTTTTTAACATTCTGGTATTAACTGCTCCCACTCTCAAAACGTTTGTTAAAATATTTTTTTTAGTAAGATTTTTAAAAAACGATGGAATATATTCTAATGCATGTTTTGAAAATGAATAATTATATGTAAATTCACTTCCTCCATATTTTACCCCGATACTGCTTAGATCTAAAATTCTTCCAAATTTTAATTTTTCCATATTCTTTATCAAAGATCTCTTTATCAAATTTGGGGCTAATGTATTTATGGTTAAAGATCTAATTAAAGAATCAAGGTTTGTTTTTTGATAGTTAATATTGTCTATATAACCAACTAAATTTATATAGGAGGTAATTTTTGCTTTTGATATAATTTTAGTTAACTTTTTTACTTGATTTTTTTTGTCTAAATCACATTTTATAATTTTAAATTTATTTTTATAAACAGAAATTTTTTTAAATTTTTTTTCACTCTTGTTTGCATGGGCGAAAACATACCAATCTTCCTCAAGAAATTTCCTAACAACAGACACACCAATATCTGAACTTGCTCCCAAAATAAGAACTCTTTTGTATTTTTTCAAACTACTGTGCATGAGTGACAGGGTTTTATATTTTTTCTTTTTGAATTAAGATGTTCTTCTCTATATTTATTGTATTTTTTTGATAGCCATAGCTCGCTAATATTATTGTCTTTTATATTTCCAACAGATAATAATGATTTGTAGTCTACATCGCATGGATTTATTTTACCATCCCACCATATAAACATTCTTCTCCACAAATCTGAACAGGCTTCCTCTATATTGTTAGAAGGTTTTTCATACGAATTTTCCCATGGATTATAATCTACGAATGCAACTTGATCTACTAGACCGCTCCATAATTTTATCATTTCGTCAAAATTTTGTTTATCGTTAAACTTTACTCCAGACACTCTGGTAATAATTGAATTATTTGGATATTTCTTTTCTCTAATATTTTGGAAAGTTTCAACATTTTTCAAAACCTTTTTTAAATTTCCATTTACTCTAAGCTCACTATAAAGTTTTTCATCTGCAGCATCAGCAGAAAAAACTAAAGTTTTTACACCTCCGGCTAAAATTGAATGTATTTTTTTTTCATCAAGTAAAGAAGCATTTGTATTAATTTTCAAATTTAAAAATTTATTTGAACAATATTCTAACATTTCAGGTATATCAGGATTAGCCAAAGGTTCTCCTCTTGATGCTAAAGAAATGAATTCTATATTTCCTTCGATTTGATCTATGATATTTTTAAATAAATCTTTATCCATTTTACCCATAAAACCATTTTTTTTGTCTGTGAATGTTTTGTCAGTTTCAAAACAAAAAACACATCTATAATTACATATTGATGATGGTTCAATTTGTAAGTAAGGGGGATAGTTATCTAGCTTTTTTATTACAGGAAAGATCTCATATTTATATCTAAATACCAAGTATCTTAGAATTTCATTTTCTTTTAATGATAAAATTTCATCAATAACATTTTTCGATAAAGAAAAATTGTTTTTTTTCTTTTCATTTTTTTTTAAATTTAAATCTTTTATGGTTTTATCTAATATTTCAAAATCATTTTCTTTAATACTGTTTGAGCCAATTTTGTTTTTATATAAAGAATTTATTTTCTTTGTAATATTATCTTCATTAAATTCTTTATTAATTGAGCTAAAAGAAAAGAAACTATTATGTTTATTGTAAGTATTTAGTTTTTTTAATTCTTTTTTTTTTTCACTCATATTACTTTATTTTTTTTTAACCAGTATTGTAGTTGTGGTATTTGCCATTCATAATCAACGTCAAAACCCGCGTCAGATTTAATTGGTGCAATTTTTTTTCCCATCCATTTTTGAGGTAATAAACCAGATTTTAAATTTTCCAGACATTTTGGTCTAACTATTGAAACTGACATATCTGCATAATAAACATCTCCCTGCGAATCTCTATCGCAATTTAAAGTTTTAGGATTTCCAAATACTTTAAATGGAACAAATGGTTTTAACGCTCCTTTTTTATCTAATTTTCTTGCTCTTAAAGGGCTCCACATGTTGTAAACAGAGGTTGAAACAGCAGAGTCGAAAGATTTATTTCTTTTTAAAAATTTTATTCCTTTATCAATCATTTTCCAAGTTACAGTTGCAGAATTCGCCATCAACAAAACTACTAATTCAATTTTTTTTGATTTTTTTTCTAAATCTTTTTTAATATTAAAATATCCATGTTCATAAACATCTTCCCCCAAGGCCTGCGAGTTACATAATTTTTTTGGTCTTTCAATAATTGTAGCCTTATACTTTTTAGATATTTTTTTAATTTTTGGACAATCTGTAGTTACATAAATACTTTTTGTATATTTAGATTTTGTTGCTGCAATTAAAGGATATTCACATAGTTTTTTTCCATTAATTTTTAAAAGGTTTTTATTTTTTAATCCCCTACTTCCTGCTCTACCCATCATCAAAGCTACTATCATAATTTATATTTTTTTTTCCTTTCAATATATTGACTCGTCAGTCCTTTTTTAAAATCTTGATACTTTATTAAATTTAAATTAATACCACGTCTAGGTATAAACTTTTTGGGCTCACTAATGTAATGTCCTTCGTTTGGAAAATTTTTATAAAATATTTTTTTCTTAGAAATATTAGTAATATCAGACATTATGTTTAGTAATTTGGTAATTTTTATTTTATTTTTTCCGGTTATATTTAAGTATTTGTTATCATATTTTTTGCTTATTGCCTTAGCGCAAGCCCTACAAGCATCAAGGACGTGAATATATTTTCTAGCAGCTTTTTTGCTTCCCTTATATAACAATGACTCATTCTTCAATGCATAATCAATTATTATATTTATCCCATTGCTCCTGTCTGCTCCATTTCCGAATAACGATCCAAATCTTAGTATTGTAAATTTTAATTTAAATTTTTTATTAAATTTTTCAATATAATCTTCCGCAGCTTTTTTACTTGAACCATAAAAACCACCCTGTTCACTATTTGCATAAATTGAACTAGCTTGAATAAATTTTTTTACTTTAAATTTTTTTGAAATTTGTAAAGCTTTAATTGTTCCAATTACATTAATCATCGCTGTTTCAAGAGGTTTATTTCTTGCATCATTTAAATCAGCAAGCGCGGCAAAATTAAAAACATAATCTGATTTTTTTATTGCTCTAGATAATTGTTTTGTATTCAAAATATTTCCTTTGATGAATTTTTGATTTTTTTCAATTTTATTTGTCTTTTTTTTATCAAAAATAATAACTCTGTTATTACTATTTTTAGATAAGAAAAAACTTAGTTGGGATCCTAAAAAACCACTACCTCCTAATATAGTTATTGTTCTCATTTTTTTCTGAATATTGTTTTATATGAATCTGGTATTTCCCTAGAACCTTTTTCGAGAATAGAATGGTTTAAAACATAATTATTGCTCTCTAATGTTTTTACTATTTTACTATCTTTAAGAGAATGTATTTCTTCTTCTATATCAACCATTATAACATCGGGATGTAAATTCGGATGATTTAAAATTATAGAGTCTATAATTTTTTTTTCTGCTCCATAAGCATCAATAAACAAATGTGTTGGTTTAGGTAAACCAAAAAGTTTTAAAATTTCATTAAATTTCATTATAGGTGTAAGGCAGTAAATATTTTTATTGTGAACATTTTTGTCAAATTTTATAGAATGCATACCCATTGAACTTGAAGGTAAATGATATTTATTGTTTGTGAATTTAGTATTGAAATAAAATTTTTCAACTTTATTTTCAGATGATATCCCAATATTAAAGGGAACTAAGTTTTTAGATTTATTTAAAATTATATTATCATTTAAAGTTTTGAAATTTGTCGAGTCAATTTCAAATGCAAAAGCTTCACCAAAATTTTCAATAATTTTAGATACAAATATTGTGCTATAGCCAACATTTGCCCCGATCTCATAATAAACAATTTTTTTGTTCTGCTTAGAATATTTCTCTAAGTCTTTTAAGATTATATCAATAGGATAAGACTCGAAATGCTTAGATCTCCAATAATCCCAAAAATTATTTATTCTTACATATATTCTGTGGTTTTTAAATTTAATAATTTTTTTTAATATTAAATCTGTTTTAAAGTTTTTTAGATAAATGTTACCTGATCTAATATAAATTAAATAAGAAGATAAAATCAGAAAGAAGTTTCCAATATATTTTAAAATTCTTGCAACAAATGCTAAGGGAAATAGAATAAAAAAACCTAAGGTTTTTTTTACAAAAGATTTTGATTTCATTTATTAGATAAACTATTTAATTGCTAGAAAACCAGAGAAGCATATATATTTAAAAATTTCTAAATAATCCTCAAAACCTGCTCTCTCTAACATATCGCAATTCCCTTTTATTGAAAAAGGTTCCAAAATACCTTTCAAACTTCTAGTTTTATTAAAAATTTCAGACGGTGAATATTTATTTTGAAGTTTAAATTCATTATATAGGGCAGTAGAAATATCTTGAAATCTCGCGTCATTTGCCCTGACTTTTTCAAACATGACAAATGCTCCGCCCCAATTTAAAGATTTATAGATTTTATTAAAGAGCTTTTGTCTATCTCTAGGCTTTATAAATTGAGTCGTGTAATAAGATATAATTAAATCACTTTTTTTAAACTTAAAGTTAAGAATATCCTTTTTTATAAATTTAGTATTCTTTGTTTTATTTGAATTTTTATTCGCAAAGTTAATCATATCTTTTTCAACATCTATCCCCACAAATTGAGCCTTTTTTTTTCCTTTGTTTCTATTTGCAATCTTGTTAATTAAAGTACCTGTTGAACATCCTATTTCATAACAAATGGAGTCTTGTTGAACGAAGAAATCACTTACCTGAGTTACCAACTCATGTCCCTCTTTTAAAAAAGGTATTGATTTAGATATATGATTATCAAATTTTCTTACCACCTTTTTTCCCTTGAATGACCAGCTAGAATTTTTAGCTTTTATACCGTCTCCTGCTTTAGGCATAATTTTTCTCTAATTTTAAAATTTTATTAAATACGTTAGAGATATTTTGATTAGATTTTCCTTGAAAAATATATTGATTAAAATCGTGTTCTTTCATTTTTTTTAAATCGTATATTTTATTAATAAGATCCTGTTTATTATTAATATAGTATAATACATCTTTCTTGTTACTTTTATTTGGTTTAAAATGCAAATATCTTTTCCACCTATCAAACAAAATTACTGGAACTTTATTAAATAGCGAGTCTTCTATAGTTGTCGAAGAAAAACTAATTGTTACATATGATTTTTTTAAATTGTTATCAATATTATCAGTTGAAAAAGTTAAATTTTTGAATGTATGGACTAGGTCATTTTTTAAATAATGATAACTAGGGTGTATTTGGACAAGTATTTCTAATTTATTTTTATCAGATATTGAATTTAAAAATACTAAGTTAGAAAAAAACTCATAGTATTGTTCTACCCCATAAAATTGAATATTAAAAAAATTTTTGTTAGTTACAGCATACAAAATTTTATTTCTTTTACTTTTGAAAAGTTTATTATTTTCTGAAAATAAAATATTACCAGTTTCTAATACCTTTTCTTTTTTAATATTAAAATTATTTAGTCCTTTTGTTGTGATCTTTGATTGTGCTGCTATAAAATCAGAATTAATATTAATTACAGAGTCCAATACTATTTTTTTGTAGATATTATCATATTTATTATACGACTCCGATATAGTACCATGACTTATACAAAAAGACTTAATTTTTAATTTGATAGAATTTTCAATAAACATACCAGAAGTCTTTCTTACTACATTAGATACAACAAGATCAAAATTAAATTGCTCAAGCATTTTTTTAATAGCATCAGATCTTAATTCTTGGTCAACTAGGAACGGTTTTAATTGATCTAATCTTTGATTGATAATATTTGAAAGATCTAAAGATTTATACTTAAATTGAATTTTTCTGAATGGAGTGCTGGAAATATTGATATTACTTTGTATAGTTTTTTTTTTAAATTCTATACTTTGAATTCCCAAAAAACTCAAAATATGATCTTTAAAGTTTTTTTTATCTTCGGGAAAAAAAGGTAAAAAACATTTAATTTTTTTATTTTTAATGAAATACATAATAATTCTTTTAAAATTATAAAATCTATTAGTAATTAAAATATTTTTTTTATTGGATAAATTAATTTTCGAAAACTCATAAATATATTTAATATTAGTATTGTCTGGATTTTTATTTAAATTATTTTTTTCTAATACAATTACATTTTTTTCGGTAAAAATAGATTTCACAATACTTGAAACAAAATAATTTTTTTTCTTGATTTTAGACACATTTGGTCCCTCATATATATCCCACCCTGAAACGTAAACTGATTTAAGATTTTTGATTTTCGAAATTACCTCATAAACAAATACTATTGAACTGAGATAATTTCTTAGTAAAAGAAATATTTCTTTAGTTAATATTTCGTATTTAAAATTAATTTTTTTAATTTCATCTTCTAATTTTGATAGAGATAGTATGCCATCTTCCTGTAATTTATTTCCTACTATATTTATTGGATCTATGTATTTAATTTTTTTATTGTGACAATATAAAAGAACATCTAGGTCCAAAGGTAGCCAATGGATATCTTTGTCATTCAATTTTTTTTCGATAAAGAAAAATTCATTCAAATCTTGAGCAACCGCAATTTTCATTTACAATTTTAAGTTTTTATAGTTTTATTATAGTATTAAATCTTACGCCTTCATGGATTGGAGGCTGTGAATTAAAATGTAGAAGTTTTTTTACTTTTTTAGGTAACTTTTTATTTTTCATCATTTGTGGGAAATTAAAATAAGGTTTCATAAACCATGGACCGTAATAATTAAACATGCTCCACCTATTAAATTTTGAAGGTTTACCAGCTTTATGCCAAATCCCAGTGTCAATTATTGCAAGGGTGCCTGCTTTACCAATTATAGGTCTTGATTTATAATTTCCGTTTCTTTTTGGTTTATCTCTTCTTTTTAAACTCTCAGGTAAATAAAGTGTAGCAGAATTGTCGTTTGAAAAATCATTAAACATAGAAATGGTTAAATAACTAAATCCCTTATCAAATCTTCGGTTATTATTATATCTAGAGTCATTATGCCACTGAGCGCCTAATTTCCTATTTGGATTATTTTTAAATTTATGATTAATTTTTCTATTGATAACAGTAGAATCAACCAAAACATAATTTGGGTCTAATAAAATATTAAAAATTTTTTCCAATCTTTTATCATGTATAAGTTTTACCAATGAAAGATCATGTCTAAATGGATTGGTAATTATCTGACATTTAGAATCTACATATTTTCTTAAATCTTTTTTATTTATAATTTTTTCAAACTTATTAATAAAATTATTACACTCTTTTTTCTTGTAGAATCCATCAATTAAAGTGATTCCATTTTTTTTTATTTCAGCAATATGTTTTTTTAAATTAAATTTCATTTTTCATAATATTTTTAATTATTTTTTTTAATATCGTATTGTTTTTATTGTATACCATATGATAGTTATTATTTTTTAGAAAACTTTCCCATTTCTTATCTTTCATTTTAATTATTTTAATCATTTTATTAAAAATAATTTTATTTTTTTTATCTGTTGTTGTAAAAAATAGATTGCGTTTTCTAGAAAAATCCCATTTAAAATATTTAGAAATATCGAAAAAAAAAACTTTCTTTTTTTTTGATAATAATTCAAATCCTAAATTGGAATTTATATTTACAATTAAATTTGACCTGTCAGCAAGCTCAAAAGAATTTAAATTTTTTTCATAGTAAAAACTTGTTATTTTTTTTTTATAAAAATCTATCTCATCATTTATTTTTTTAATCATAAGTTTTGGATTTTTATCTTTTCGATTATTTGATAAAGCTATACATAATTTTAGGTTATATTTTTTGCAAAATTTATCAAGAATATTAGATGTAAAATCAATTAATTTAGATATATCTAAATTTATTTTATTAATTTTTCTATATTGCGAAATAAACAAAATATCATATTTTTTTTTTATGTTTTGTGCTGGAATTTCATTATTTTTTACTGATCCCGTTATAATAAAATTTGATTTAATAAATTTTTTTATAATTTTTTTATGTCTTTTATCAAAAACACAATAGTAATCTGTTAGCTTATTTAAAAGTATTCTTTCATAAACTTTTTTGTCTGTTTTTCCTGAAAAATTATAACCAAACTGATAAACTATAGTTTTAATTTTAGGGAAATATTTCTTAATTAAAAATATTTTTTTATCTAAATCATGCCCAATAGCTACCTTTGGTGATAATGATTTTATTATTTCCTCAAAATATCTGACTCTTAAAAGATTAATATTAAAAATGTTAAGTTTAATATTGATTAATGCTTTTATCAGATAATAAATATTTATATCATTATTATAAGTATAGAGATTTAGACCTTTAATTTTTAGGTTTGAATACCCATTATCTAGCATTACTACATCGGATGTTTGTAAAATTTTAAATGTAATTTTTCTCAAAACTTTATTTTATTATTTTAATTATTTGTTTTTTTTTAAGTATTGAAATTTCTGATAAAACTTTACTTATGTTTTCTTTTATTGACTCTGCAATTTGTATCAAATCAAACTTGCCATCTGCAAATGTAAGAACATTCATCCTTGTCCTTACTATGTTTTTGGTATTTTTTGTGCTTATTGAAGGATAAAGTTTATGTTTTGAAAGCATCGGTTCACCAATAATTTTTGATTTAATTTTAATTTTTTTTGTTTTTTCAATTAGATCAATCACTTTCTTGTATATTTTTATTGATGAGTCTAAACCACTTATTGAGATAAATTTAAGATTATCAAGTGATGTATGATATTCGGGGTATTCACCATATTTACTTCTCATTATCGAACAAACAGGCAAGTCTACGCCTGGACTATTATATTGTCTCTCATCACTGCCTCTTTCGAGGAAGCTGTAATATTTAACTGTTTTTTTTTGTCTTTTAAGTATGTATCTAGCAGCACAATCTGCAAGAGTATTACCTCGTTTTGACTGCAAAAAAGAAAAATGCTTATTATCTCCAACGCATACAACGGTAAAACCTGCAATTAAATTTTTTTGAAGATATTTTAATTTTTTTTTTAAATATCCAATTACACCAATCGTTTCAGGTATAAACAAAATTCTATAAGAATACTTTTTATTTTTTTTCTTTTTAAGCCATTTCGCAAGTGCTAAGGACACTACCAAGCCAGAAATTTCATTATTGCCCATTGATGGATGACATATATTGGTGGAAATCAAAATTTCTTTTTTTGATTTACCTTTAATGTATATTTCTCCAAATTTTAAATTTCCTTTTTTAAAATTTGAATTAATAAATACTTTATATTTTCCTTTTTTTAACTTTTTTCTTTTTTTGTGAGAAATACAAAATCCCCAATATTTTTTATAGTAACTGGTGATATATGGTATTGCATTAGGTTGACTTTTAAGAGAATACAGATGCTTATTCAATGTTTTAAAATTTACAATTTTATTTACTGGCCTAGAATAACTAACAAGATGTAAATTGTTATTTTTGAAATCTATAATTTTATTTCCTTTTGAATCTTCAATATATGCATCAACAACATTCCATTCTTTTGGAATTTTCCAGTCGAAAACTTTAGATCCACTTTTTATATTGTTGATCTTTAATTGAGGATAAATATTTTTAAAATATTCTAAAGTTTTTAGAACACCTTTTCCAGTAAGACTTCTGTTAAGCGGATATATATCTCTTGCCCACTTGTATGCTTTTTTTCCTTCTGACATTGTAATTTATTTGATTATTTTTTTAAGAATTTTATTAATAGATTTTTCATCCGTCATTTGGATAACTAATTTTTGATCTAAATTTATTTTAAAGTATTTCTCTATTGATATTATTAATTGTAAATGTCCAAAAGAATCCCAGTCTTTAATATTTTGTGTACTTAAATTTTTAATATTATTTTTTTTTAAATTAAATTCTTTAATTATTATATCTCTAATTATATTTTTTAAAATTTTTTTCATTTATAATTTTTTAATCTTTTAATATCAACTTTTCCATTTTTAGTTCGGGGAAAATCTTTATTTAAAACAATAGCTTTTTGTGGAACCATGTATCTTGGCAATTTATTTGATAATATTTTTATAATTTTTTTTTCTTCTAAAAGATTATTCCTTGTCGAAATATAGGCTTTGATATATTTTTTGTTATTTTTATCAAAGTCAACCAGAACTTTTGTTTGATCAACTTCTTCAATACACGATATAACGTGTTCAATTTCGCCTATTTCAATTCTGTACCCTTGAACTTTTACCTGGTTGTCAGATCTACCAACATAAAAATAATTTCCAACATTATCAATTTTTAAAATATCTCCAGTTTTGTATATTTTTTGTGGGAACCTTTCATCTATAGGATTGTCCATATAATACTTCTTGTTTAAGTAGGGATTTGCCCAGTATCCTACAGAAATCTGTGGTCCGTAAATATAGTGTTCGCCTTTTTTTAAATTTGGTATAAATTTATTTTTATTCATTAGAATTACTCTCATAAATGGTAAAGGTTTTCCAACTGAGATGATTTGATTTTTTTTAATATTTTTTGGAACTTCATAACAATGAGATATTATTGCGGTTTCTGTAGTTCCATAAACATTATAAACTTTTGATTTTTTAACGTGTTTATACCAATCGTAAATTAGGTTTTTTGGTATAGCTTCACCTGTTAAAATTAAATATTTAATTTTTTTTATTTCTTTTTTATGTAAAAATAAGTTTTCTCTTAAATTATTTACTAAACTTGGAATACAAAATACAACATCAACTCTTTTGTTCTCCTTGAAGTAAAGATAAGGGTTTATTCTATAATTTTTTTTGTTGAAAGGTACTAAAATACCTGTATTCATCCAACAAACAAATAGATCAAAAATTGAAGGGTCGAAAGTCAAATCTGAAAAATGCGAAAATTTTAAACCTTTTTTAAAATTAAAAAGTTTTTTTGATATATTTAAAAAAGTACTTGTATTTTTATGTGAAACCATAACTCCCTTAGGATTGCCCGTGCTACCTGACGTAAAAATGATGTAGGCTAAATCATTTGGAGATAGACTAAATTTTAGAACGGGTTGTTTTGAACTATATTTACTTAAAGATGAAAGGTTGTATGTTTTTTTATTATTTTTTTTATTTTTATCTAATATTAAAACTTTTGAATTAAAAGCTTCATATATATTTGAGTAATTATCATAATACTTATTTTCGCTAATAATAAATTTAGGTTTTAAAACTTTTATTAAGTATTTTATTCTAGCACTGGGAAATGATGCAGACAAAGGTACCCAACAAGCGCCACTTTTTAAGATGCCTAAGACTGAGGCATATTGATTTATATTTTTATCTGTAAATATACAAACTCTGTCATTTGGTTCAATTCCATGTGATATTAAAAAATTTGCAATTTTATTTGCGAACTTATCTAAATAAATATATTTAAAATTTTTTCCACTATAACTGACGCAAATTTTATTTGGACTATTTTTTACAGTTTCTTCAAAAAAATTATGCTGAAAATCAAGACTCATTATTTTATAGGATATTTTGTAAATTTATAGTTAGGTTTTTTTTTAAGGAAAAAATTAATATCTTGTTTTAGGCAATCTATTCCGGCGTCAAAACAAGGTTTCATTTTCACTTTAATAATTTTTATTTTCTTATTGTTATTTTCAATTAAAATTTTTTTTCTTTTAAGTATTTTTTTAAAGTTGTTTAAGTCATATTTTATATTCAAATCAAGATACCTCAAAGTACTAACACTGTGATTGAAGATTTTTTTTTTGTTTTTAGAAATAGGAATATTAAAAAATTTATTGTAAAGATATGGAACACCATATCTAAATTCTATATATCTAGTAAAGGTAAATGTCGCCTTAGAGAAATCGCATCCGAGTAAGATAATTTCAGCATTTAAATTGTAAAGTTTATCCCAAGCCGAATCTACTCCAAAAGCATTGGTAGTACCACCATTTGTGATAAATTTTGCTTTATTACCTAAGGCAGTTACGTTGAACAAAGGATTGTTTGACCTTAGTGATCCATTTTTTTTTGCAACATACTGACTTAATCCACCAAACTCTCTGTGAGAATTTGATCTTTTTTTATCAAATATTTTTTTGTTATCTGAATAATCCCAATCAGAAGTGGGAAAGCATATTGTAGAATTTTTTCCTAGATTTTTTCTTAATAGTTTTAATATTATTTTAGGTATTTGTTTAATTTTGATACCATCAATTATACCGAGATGAGCTAATGAAGAATGTACCATATAGCAAGAATTCTTTTTTATATTTATTTTTTTTAGAGCAATATCAATATCTCTGGTTGTTACTTTTTGCATATTATATGAAAAAATTTCTATTTTTGATCGTCACCATCGAGATACCATGTATACATTGTGCCATCGTCTGCTATCTCAACACTTTGTGGTTTTCTCCAACTTGGATTCCACATTTTTCTTTCATTATAATTGAAACCAGAATTTAAGAGTAAAGAGTTATCTTCTGATCTTTTTTTTATAATTGTATCTTCGTAAATTACTATCTTCCCTATATCGCTCAATACTGCATATTTAGGTTTTGATCTTCCTGAAAATAAACCACAACTACTTAGTCTTCTTGTAAGATCGTAACCTGTTTTAAGACTTGTTCTATGATGACTTGTGCCGACCATAGGAATTGCATGAAATAAATAGTGAGCTTCGATATCATTTTCCCTTAGCTTTTTATATAATTCTACTAAAGTGGCAAAATCGTCATTAACTCCTTTTAATAAAGGATTTTGATTATAAATTTTAAAACCAATGCTTTGAAGTCTTTTAATGGAGTCAATTGACTCATCCCAAAACTCTAAAGGATGATTTACATTAATTCCAGCTTCAAATCTAAATTTTTTAAAACTTGAAAATAATTCTAACATACTATCATTGATTCTTTCTGGATCTTGAAATGGCACCCTTGTTCCTATTCGTATGATTGAGATATTTGGAGCATTATTTTCTATTTGTTCTAAAGTATATTTTAATAAAGGAAGACTCATTAAAGGGTCACCACCTGTTATTAGCACTTCGAATAGATCTTTTTTATTTTCTTTAGAGGACATGTATTTTGTTGCTCTTATAATTTGATCTTTTTTCATTGTTTGAATTGGGTATTGGCCTCTAAGACACCACCTGCAATGAGCCGCACATACAGTTGTGGGTTCAATAAGTATTGTTGGTTTATACAACCTTTCAACTCCAACTAAAGGATAGCCCTGATAATTTAATTCTACATTAGACTCGTAATGACGAGTTCTTTCAATATTACTTGAATAATTTTCTTTTTTTGATTTTAAATATTGTGAAGCAACTGCAAAATATTCTTTACTATCAATACCATAGCTTTTTTTTAAATCTTCAATTTTTGATTTTAAAAAAGGTGATACTATTTCTCTAAATGAGCCTTGCTCTTTTGTTCCTGCCATAAATTATCTATTTTAATTATAAATTGAAGTTTCATCAACTATTTTTTAACATATTAAATTGTAATGGTGTTCCGATTTTATAATTATTCTTAAATTTCTTCTTATTTACAAGGTTAATATATTTGGGATGAAGACCATAACTAGGTCTTATAATTTTAATATTTGAATTGTTTACTCTTTCATTTTTTTTTACGTCCTTTGATACATATATCGATCTTTTAAAAAATAAAAATTTTTTTTCGCTTTGTGTTACAGTTATTGTATTTTTACCTTGTGCTAACCATGCATTTTTTGTTTCAATAACTAAATCTTTGAATTGTTTTGGGTCCAAAGAGAATTTTTCATCAAGACTTTTATCATTTTTTTTTAAAACTAAATGTTTTTCAATTATCGTGGCACCGTGAGATATGCTAGCTACAGCTGCTCCAATACCTTGTGTATGATCAGAAAGTCCTACGTTACATTTAAAAATTGATCTTAATTTTTCAATTGCAGAAATGTTAGATTCTTTTGGATTAGTTGGATATGCACTGGTGCATTTAAGAAAAGCAAAGTTTTTACAATTTTCTTTTATTAATATTTTATAAATTTCCTTTATATCATTTATATTGCACATTCCTGTTGAAATAATTAATGGTTTCTTTTGTTTAGCTAGTTTAGCGATCAAAGGTAAATGATTATTTTCAAAAGAAGCTACTTTATAAGCTGGCAGATTAAATTTTTTCAAAAACTTTAATGTCGGTAAGTCAAATACGGATGTAAAACATGTAATTTTAATTTTTTTACAATAATCAAATATTTTTTTATGCCATTCTTTTGGAGTTTGAGCCTGCCTATATAAGTTATATAAATTTCTTCTATACCAAATATTTTTTTTATTTCTTATTACAAAATCTTTTTTATTAATATTTAATGTCATTTCATTTAAATCAAAAGACTGAATTTTTACAGCATCAGCACCAGCTTTTTTTGCGTTAAAAATAATTTTTTTTGCTCTAGATAACGATTGCTGATGGTTTGCAGATAATTCAGCAATTATATATGGAGGATAATTCAGTCCAATTTTTTTATTATTAATTTTCATTTTAAAAAGAGTACTTAAAATTAATATATTTATTTGTTTTTTTAATTATTTTAAAACCTGAACCCAATAATGATTTTTTTGAAATAATATTATTATGTTTAATTTGTGCAATAATATTTAAATTATTATTTTTTTTTTGTTTAATTTTTTTAAGCATAAAAATTAACATTTTATTTGCTAATTTCTTTTTCCTAAATTCTTTTGAAATCATATAATTTAAAATAAATTTATTATTTATATAACTTAGTCTAACCAATCCAATTTTTTTCTCATTTTTCAAAAAAAACCAAAAATAATCTTTTTTTTTTTTTAATTGTCTTTTAAGCCAATTTTTATGATTCTTTAAATCAATTTTTTTTTTATTAAAAGAATTTATCCTTACTTCTCTCTCATTTCTCCAATTAAAAAGTATTTTATAATCTCTATACGCGACAGTTTTAAATCTAAATTTTTTCAAGTTATTTAGATAATTTTTTTACTAATTTTGAAATCTTTAAATCAAATGTATTAATACTTTTCAAAATTTTTTTTGTTTCTCTAGGAGAATATTGCATTGCAAGATCAAGAAGATGCATCCAATTTGCATTATTTTTCGCTCTTGCTAAATAAATTTGTTTAATAATACTGTTCTTAATTTTTAATTTCATATTATTTTAGATAATTTTAACGCAGTTTCCCAATCATCGCTATGATTAATATCTTGAGATCTCCATCTGGGTATTTCAATTATATCAACTTTTGAATCAAAAATTTCTTTTTTTTTGACCCAGCTTTTTTTATGTCCCCAATAGAATTGGCCTGCATCATGATAGATCTTTTTATTTTTTCTGCCTTTATAAAATAATTTTTTATTATTAATTAAAACTTTTTTATTTTTATTTGAAAAATAAAATGAATTAAAAATATCTGAGGAAAAAGTACTAGACGAAAAAACAAAATCAACTTTTTTACTTAATTTTTTGTATGCTTTAATTAAATCTTTCGGAGAAATCAATGGTGCGCAAGGATAAATACAACACACTTTAGCATTATATATATTTGAATTTTTAATAGCATCTCTTACCACATCAACAGTAGAAGTGATGTCCTGTGCTAATTTTTTTTTTCTTATGAAAGGTGTTTCTGCTCCATATCTATTTGATATTTTTGCAATTTTTTTTGAGTCTGTAGATACAATAATTCGATCAAAAATTTTACTTTCTTTTGCTGCTTTTATTGACCAATAAATAATAGGTTTTTTATTAAAAATTTTTATATTTTTATCTTTTATTCTTCTACTTCCTGATCTTGCTGGAATAATTGCTATTTTTGCTGCTATTTTTTTTAATTTTTTCAAATGTTTATTCTTTAATATTTTTGTAAATTATATTTTTTAATGTTTTAATGACGTAATTTAATTCTTTATAAGTAATTGAGTAATATATTGGCAAAGAAATTATTTGATCGTAAAACTTTCTTGACTCACTAAGCTTAGATTTATTTATTTTGTATTTATTTTGGTAGTATGGATGAAAGTAAATAGGAATATAATGAACTTGAAGATTAATTCTTTTTTTTTTCATTAATTTGAAAAATTGTAGCTTGTTGATTTTAAGTTTATCAAATTTTATTTTTATTGGATAAAGATGAAATGCGCTATTTTTAGTTTTATATATTTTAGGTATTTCAATACATTGAATTTTTTCCAAATTTTTTTTATAAATTTTTGAAATCTTTACCTTTTTCTTAACTATTTTGTTAAGTTTTGATAGTTGAGATGATCCGAGTGCACTCTGAAAATCTGTAATTCTTGCATTGTAACCAAGTTCTTTCATTTCGTAATACCATGGAAATTTAAAATTACCCCGTTTCAAACCATGTGTAGCTAGCATACGGACTTTATTAATAATTTTTTTATTGTTAGTTAAAACTGATCCTCCTTCACCAGTCGTAATGTTTTTCACAGCATGATAACTTTGTATTGCGAAATCTGCATATTTTAGTGCATATTTTTTGTCTCCATAATATTTTGCACCCATTGCATGACAATTATCGTTTATAAGATTAATTTTATATAATTGTCCTATTTTTTTTAATGCTTTCCAATCCGCTGGCAAACCACCATAATCAGTAACAACTATTGCTTTAACCTTTTTTTTATTTTTTTTTAAATTTTTGATAACTTTTTCTAGTAAAGAAACATTGATGTTCCCAGTTTCTGAATCTATATCAACAAAGTGCGGTGTTGCACCCGACATTATAACTGAGTTACTTGCTGCAAGAAAAGAAATTGGAGAGCATATAATTATATCGTTTTTTTTCCACTGAAGAGCTTTAGCTAATAAATATAGTGCTAGAGTTCCATTAGATACTGCAACACAATACCTTGCACCAAAATAATTTTTTAATTTATTCTCAAATTTTAAAACTCTAGGTCCCTGTGTCAGCCAATTACTTCTTAGGGCATCTATAACTGATTTTTCATCTTGTTTGTCTATAAATTGACGTCCGTAAGAAATCATTTGTAAAAAATTAATTAACTAAAATTCTTCTTATAAAGAACTTGTGCTATTTTAAAATCAGTTTTGTCATTAATATCTGTGCCTTGAAGTTTATTTAAGATAATAAACTTTGGATTTTTACCAACAATATTTTTATATTTAATCATATTATTTCTGGAAATTATATTAATACCAAATGTTAAAGTGTAGTAATCATCAGGTAAATCTTGTGAATTTGGGGCATTAATTAAATTATAATTTAAAGGTTTATTTTTTTTCCAAATATAAGTTTTTAAAGTTTCCACAGTATTAAAACTATCATATTTATTCTTGTATTTTTTAAATGTATTTAAAAAATTATCGTAAGTATTTTTATTGATTATTGGTGAGGTGCAAGGACAATACATTAAATAATCACCCTTGATTGATTTAGCTAAATTTTGAAAAAAGTCACTGCCAGAACAAATAGAGCTTGCAAAATACTTTTCTCTTTGATGAAAAGATACATTATATTTGTATGCAATCTTTCTAGCAAGTACAGAGTCAGAACTAACAATAATTTTATCAATTTTATTAATTTTTTTTAATTGT
>MDTB01216715.1_pt1 | contig 20054 bp, 18 predicted proteins | sample 811161 | NCBI WGS metagenome assembly MDTB01 (sample SAMN05326650, study PRJNA326480) | marine metagenome | isolation source: seawater | place: Mediterranean Sea | collected 2009 | reverse complement strand
GATGCGCGCCTTGCCTTCCGCGGTCCGCGGGCCTGTGCTCAGGCCCCCGTGCAAGCGACACTTGGTCTTGCCTGCGAGTGGGGGTTTTTGGCACGCGGTGCCGCGGCGGGTCTTGGCCCCGCACCGTTGGCCGGGCCAATCAGGGCCAAAGCGCGTCTCTAGACCAATCGTGACATTGCCTTTTGTTATCATCTTGAACACCCCTATATGAGTGTTATACTATAACATATTTTAGGGTGCTGCGCGAGGGGGTACACTAAGTGAAAATCTTACATCAAGCATAACTGCAAGTTGGATGATATCGGGGTTGTTTTGAAATAGCGACAGAATACAAGATTGGGCATAGCCGAGTAACCTAAGTGCAAAACCTAATCTAAGCAACCAGATTATTCTGACAGAGCCGTACGGGAAACGTGGGATCAGTTGTCCAGATACATGATCCTTTCAAATCGATGCATTGTCGCGAAGGTACAAAGCTCGATCGGACCCAAGGTCACCTCTGGCATGTGCTGAAAGAGCCGATCAGCCACGTCCCGGAATAGGCCGATCACGTGCTGCGCCTCATCCGCGTTCAACCAGCGCAGCAGGTAGGCCAGCGTGATGTGGAATTGGCAGGCATCGTGGTCCGGACGATGAAGGTTCAGGGTGTCGCGCAGGTGATTGCGCGTTTCGCGAAGCGAGGCATCGTGATGATCGGTTGCCCCCGCCATACTGACCGAGAATCCGGCAAAGATGCCCGTCGGTCGCACCGTAAACGCCGCGTTGTGCCGCGCTGCCGCCAAGCGTGTCTTTGCCTCACCCGCGCAGTACTCGATCGTGGCATCCAACGGCAGGTGCCGTGGCCAGCGCTCTGGGCTTCTAGAATAGTCAATGACGCCTTCGAAAATCGTCATGTGCAGACTGTCTGGCGGCATGAACGTGAATGCCTGCGCCAGCGGGCCCGCTTTCAAAGCCTCCTGCGCCTGCACCAGCGCCAAAAACGCATCTGAGGCCGGTTCTACGTGACAGACCGTGGTGAAGCCCGGACAGGACAGCGGCGTGCCGTCGGGTGTGAATTTCCGCCCAACCGCATCTGGCCGCGCCCCGCCCGTCAAGGCGCCGGTCAGGTAGTCGAAGGCAGTCTGGTCGTCACGCATGGGATATCCTTTGCTTCATGAGGTTGGCGCCGATGATCAATGTGGCCGCAAGACCCAGCAGACCAAAGGCCGCACCGGTCAACGATAGGCTGGTCACCTCGGCGGTCAGGCCAAAGACAAAAGCGCCAATCGCCGGGCCGACCCGAAAGATGATCGTGTAAAGCGCGAGAATGCGGCCCAGGCGGTCTTGTGGCGCTTCCAGCTGCACATAGGCCAGGGCGGCAATGTTCGAGGCCGCCATGGAGGCGCCATGCACCACGAGGATCAGCAAAGCCAGGCAGAAAAGCCCGGTGACTGAGAAGACCAGCAGCGAAAGCGCAAACACCGCACCGGTGATCACGATCTGCCTCAACGCCTGAGATCCACAGCGCTCCTTGCTGAAGGCCAGTGCACCCAGAATCGCGCCAACTCCCAAGGCCGCATTCAGCAGGCCCAGCCCAACCGCACCGGCGTCGAAGGCGATCTCGGCATAGGCCGGGAACAATTCACTGGCGGGGCGGATCAGGATGCCCTGGGCGAATTGCAACACCAAAATGCCCAGGATCAGAGGTGTCGCGCGCAAATCGCGCAGGATCTTGAACATTCCGTCCGTTGCGGCCGGGTGCGGTTCCTGATGCGGCGGAACGTGTCGGATCCAGTGCAGCGCCACCGCCAAGGTCAGAAACCCAGCGGTGGCCACGGCAAAGACCAAACCGGCAGAGCCCAGCATCAAAAGCCCGGCGGCCAGCGCAGGCCCAACAACGCGCGAAATGTTGAACCCTGTTGAATTCACCGCAAGTGCAGAGGGCAACAATTCTGGAGGCACAAGATAGCGTGCCATAGCCAGCCGAGCGGGGAGCAACATTCCCGAAACTGCGCCAAGCGCTACCATCAGCGCGACGACCACCCAAGGGGTCAGCGCATCAGCGAGATGGGCCAGCGCCAGACCAAAAGCGATTAGGGCCAACGCGATCTGCCCCCAACACATGATCCGCGGTGCCGGGTGGCGGTCAGCCATCGCCCCCCCCCAAACGGCTGTTAGGATTGAGGGGAATAGTTCGGCTGAGGCGACGATGCCCAACCAAGCCTCCGATTCCGTCAACTGCCATGTCACCCAGCCCACCGCGATCCGCTGCATCCAGAAGCCCGTGGTCATCACCACATTGCCAATCTGATAGGTCGCAAAGGCGGGGATGGCAAAGACGGCTCGGAAATCGGCAGTGCGGGCCCGGATCGCGTCAACGGGATAAGCACGCATTCAGCGCACTTGCGTCGTCAGACTGACAAAAATCGGCTGGTGGTCCGAGCCCACGGCATTCTCGCCGATCGTCATCCCCGCGACCCGGTCGGCCAGATCGGTGGTGACAAAGCAATGGTCGATGCGGAGTGGTGGGCGGCCTTCGCGCGGGATAGTGTCCCCTGCGCCTTCTTCCTGGCCCGCCAGCGTCCAGGCATCGGCCAGCCCATGGGCCCGCATCGTGCGGCCATGCCAGTCAGACACATCGCCCAGAAGCGCGGTGTATTCCGGTCCACCCGGCGCAAAGTTCATGTCGCCCATGACAATGGCTGCCATTGGCTGCGGCGGCAGCGATTTGTCAAACCAGGTCGGGTCGTTCAGCGCCCCACCGGCCGACGCCCCACGTTCATGCCCACGCAAAAGCACGTCTTTCATATAGTCCACCTGCGGCATCCGGGTGTCCGTCGACACATGGTCCAGGTGTACCGAACAGAAGCGTAGCGCGCCGCTGGGCGCGTCGACGACACATTCCAGCAGCGTGCGTTGCAAGTGAAAGATGCCATGCAGGGCGATCTTGGGCAGCGTATGGTTGATCGAGGACAGAATCGGCCAGCGCGACAGCACCATATTGCCAAACTGGCGACGGCGGCCTGGAGCCTCAGACGTAGAGGCGTCTAGGTCGATCCCCGGGCCGTACACCCAGTACATGCCCGGCAGCCGCGCGGCGATCTCTATCGCCTGATGCACATCGCCAGAGCGCGCCACATAGGTTTCCACCTCTTGCAGCGCGATGAGGTCGGCCTCGCCGAGTTCCGCCACGATCCGGTCAAGATCAAAGCGATTGTCTTTGCCCTTGCCGTATTGAATGTTGTAGCTGGCCAAACGCATCATGCTGTCTCCATCGCGCGCAAAGGATCCGAAAGCTCGACCCGCCGCCCGGTTGCGGCGTCAAAGATATGCAGCACATCTTGCGGGATGGTGACACCGATCTCGGAGCCCTCCTTCAGGCGCATCTTGGTTTCCGACAGGACCGAAAAGGGCAGGTCCTCGATGCGCAGGTGATGCAAACCTTGTGAACCAAGCTCCTCGTAAAACTCAAAACGCGCGGTAAGTGTCCCAGTCCCGGGCTGGCAGAGGCTCAGCGCTTCGGGGCGTGCACCGATCTGGATCAGCTTGCCGTCCATTGCCTGCGCCGCGTGCGCTGGGATCGGCAGGATTGTGCCCTCTTCCAGCACGATTGCACTTTGCGAGGCCGATACCTGACCGGCAAGGAAATTCATCGCAGGAGAGCCGATGAAGCCCGCCACATAGGTTGTCGCGGGGGTGTTATAGACCTCCTCAGGCGTACCGACCTGATCAATGGTGCCCTTGTTCATGATCACCATGCGATCCGCCAGTGTCATGCCTTCATGCTGGTCATGGGTCACGAAGACCGAGGTCGCCTTGACCCGGTTATGGATGCGGCGGATTTCGTGGCGCATCTGAACCCGCAGCTTGGCGTCGAGGTTCGAGAGCGGCTCGTCAAACAGGAAAACCTCTGGCTCGCGGATGATGGCGCGCGCCATGGCGACCCGCTGGCGCTGCCCGCCAGACAAGACTCCGGGACGGCGGTCGAGGAATTCGTCCAGACCCACGGAACTTGCCACCTGCTTGACTTTCTCGGCGCGCTCGGCTTTGGGTATGCCCGCAACTTTGAGCGCATAGCCGATGTTGTCAGCCACAGTCATATGTGGATACAGCGCATAGTTCTGAAACACCATCGCACAACCGCGCTCGCGCGGCTCAAGCTGGTTGACCACCTTTTCGGAAATGGCGATCTCGCCGCTGGTTATGTCCTCGAGCCCCGCAATCATCCTGAGCAAGGTGGATTTACCACAGCCCGACGGTCCAAGGATCACGACGAACTCACCGGTTTGGATCTCAAGGTCCACACCGTGGATCACCTCATCCTTGCCGTAGGATTTTCGAACGTCCCGGATTAAAATATCAGCCATAGTAAACTCCTACTTGTCGGTGTTGATCAGTCCGCGCACGAACCAGCGCTGCATAAAGATGACGACGGCCACGGGCGGCAGCATGACGATCAGCGTGCCTGCCATAGCCCAATGCCAGTTGGGGATGTCGCCCCCGGTGGTGTTCATGTTCGGAACCAGCCGCGACAGTTCCACCGCGGCCACACCATAGCTTGGATCGGTGATGATCAAGAGTGGCCAAAGGTACTGGTTCCATCCGACAACGAACATAATCGTCGCCAGCGCCGCCATATTGGTGCGCGACAGCGGGATCAGGATGTCCCACAGAAAGCGCAAGGGGCCAGCCCCATCCATCTTGGCCCCTTCGACCAACTCATCCGGAATCGTCAGGAAAAACTGACGGTAAAGGAACGTGCCTGTGGCTGTGGCCACCAGTGGCATGATCAACCCGGTGTAAGAGTTGAGCAGGTTCCACTCAAGCGCCACCTCGATCCCCGAGACGGCCTTGATCAACCAGGCAAGGCCCGTCACCTCGAGGATCGTCTGGAAAGGCGAAAGAGCATTCGCCGCAACCGCATAGGTCGGTACGATCCGGACTTCCAGCGGCAGCATCAGAGTGATAAACACCATCCAGAAGATCGGTATCCTAAGGCGGTGGTTGAAGAACACGATGCCGAAGGCGGTCAGCGCCGCTATTACGATCTTGCCCACCACAACCCCGGTGGCCAGAATCATAGTGTTGGTGAACTTGGTGCCAAACTCCGCCTCTTCCCAGGCGGCGCGGATATTGACCAGCAGTTGGTCGCCGGGCAATAGCTTGGCCGGGATCGCCATCACATCAGGCAGGGTTTGGCTGGCGGCGACGATCACCAGGTATATCGGTACAACAAGGATGAAGAGCCCCGTGAAGAGGATCGCGTGCGTGACAAAATTGAGCCAAGGGGTGCGTTCAATCATGATCCCGTCCTCTAGGTATAATGCACGCGCCGCTCGATGTAGCGGAACTGGACAAAGGTTAACGCGATCACGAGGGTCATCAGGATGATCGACTGCGCGGCAGCGCCCGAGTAATCGAGCCCTCGGAAACCATCCTCGTATATTTTGTAGACCATCAGGTTCGTGGCCCGCGCCGGGCCGCCGCTCGTCATCGTGTCAACAATGCCAAAACTGTCGGTGAAGCTGTCGGTGATGTTGATCACCAGCAAGAAGAAGAAGGTCGGTGTCAGCAGCGGCAATTGGATGTCCATCATCCGTCGCGTCGGGCGCGCTCCGTCCATCGCTGCGGCCTCGGTTAAGCTACGCGGAATGGCCTGAAGCCCCGCGAGGAAAAAGATAAAGCTGTAGCTGACTTGCTTCCACGCACCTGCGATAATCACCATGGTCATGGCGTGGCTACCGTTCATCACCGGGTTCCAGAAATCCGGGAAGGCATAGTTCAGATAACTGGCGACGCCTGCCGAGGGGTTGAAGATAAACCGAAACGCCAAGCCGATCGCAGGGGCTGCGACGGCATATGGCCAGATCAGTCCGATCCGAAAGCTCTTGTAGCCGCGCAGCTGCCGATCTGCGAACAGCGCCAGGATCAGCGCCATACCCATGGCCAGTGCCGTGGTGGCCAGAGCGTAGATCACCGAGACCCGCACCGAGTGCCAATAGCGGTCGTCGAACAGCAAAAAGACAAAGTTCTCAAACCCCACCCATTCGTTGCCACCGCCCCAGGGCTGTTCCAAGGTAAACGCCCAGTAGAGCGCTTGGCTGGAAGGCCAGTAGAAAAACACGAAGATGATCAGCAACTGTGGTGCGACCACAAGGGCCGCGATCCAGTTGTTCTTGAAGTAGGCGCGTCGCATGTCGTCCTCCGACCGATAAGAAAGACCCGCCGCGATGTCGCGGCGAGAGCTATGTCGTTGACTCAAAGGCTTAGGGCAGTTCTTTGCCGCGATAGGTGCGGGCGAACTTGTTCAGGATCGCGTTGGAACGCTGAACGGCAGTGTCTAGCGCTTCCTGCATGGTCTTGTCACCTTGCAGCGCCGCCTGAACCTCGTTCGACCACTCAGAGCGTGCCTGGATAAAGCCACCCAGACGGATGCCACGGGTCAGGGGGCCGGGGTCGGTGTAGGTCAGCGAGTCCAGCGCCAGCTCGCGGCCCTTGTAGGGGGCGTTGTCGTAGAAACCCTTAGAAACCAGCGTGTCGAAACCCGTCTTGGTCACCGGAATGTAGCCGGTGTTGGTCGACCAGAACTCTTCGCTCTCAGGTGTGGCGAGGAACTTCAGGTACTCAGCCGCGCCGCGATACTCGTCGTCCGACTTACCGGAGAGAACCCAAAGCGACGCGCCGCCCACGACAGTGTTCTTGCGTTCGGTGCCGTCATAGACTGGGATCATGGTCACGTCCCAGTCGAACTTGCCGTCCACCAGGTTGGTCACAGCCTGGTGCGAAGCGATCGAGCCGAAATAGTGCGAGCACTCGCCCTGTGCAAAGCTGTCGCGCGCGTTCAGGCCGCCTTGGCTGGTGCGGATCTCAAGCAGGTTCTCATCGTACCAGCGCTTAATGTTTTCCATGTGCTTGACGTGGATGGTCGTGTTGTATAGGTAATCGCTGTTCAGGCCATCATAGCCGTTGTTGTTGGTGGCAATCGGCACACCATGGGCCATCGAAAACTGCTCGAGGTCGATCCAGGTCGAGGGCGCGTATCCGTAGGCGCAGTCCTGGCCAGAGGCCTTGACGGTTTTGAGGTTCTGTTCGAACTGCTCCCATGTTTCGGGAAAGGCCTCAAGACCAGCAGCTGCGTAATGCGCTTTGTTGATATAGAGCATCGGCGTCGACGAGTTGAACGGCATGGAGAACAGCTCGCCCTTGGACGAGGCATAGTAGTTCGCGATGCCGGGAAAATAGTCGTCCCAGTCGATCTCGATGTCAAAGTCGGCCATCATCTGGTGGACCGGGTAAAATTCGCCCGACATCATTAGGTCGGCGGTGCCGGCGTCATAGGCCTGCACAACGGTCGGGTGCTGCTTGGCGCGGAAAGCGGCGATAGATGCCTGCACAGCGTTGGCATAACCGTCCTGACCGACGCAGGTGATCTCGTACTCATCCTGCGATGCGTTGAAGCGGTCGCAGGTCTGTTGGACGACGTCGCCCAACTGGCCCGACAGGCCATACCAGTATTCAAATTTCACTTTGTCCTGCGCAAAAGCGGCAGAGGCGGAAAGCGTAGCGGCGATGGCCGTGACGCTGACGATAGAAAGTTTCATTTCGTGATCTCCTTTACGTTGAACGCGCAATCCGGCGTTGTGGAAACAAGTTGGAAGGAGAATGTTAAAGTTTAATAAACTTATCTTGAAGATTTGGCGACAATAGCGTGCCAGCTTGTCGACAAATTCTTGTCAGTCCACCGCGCCGCACCAGTGTCGAACTCACGACAAGACCGGGTTCCCGTCGAGATAGTTTCCAAAGTGAACAAGGGTTTGGTAATCTTCGCACAGCACCACGGCCATCTGCGCCGGTCCCCACAGGCGCTCGGTCTTACGCTCTGATTCGTTCAGTGGGACCGTAACATTGTAATGGCTGCCTGCGAGCGTGGTGAACGGAATACCGTGCCAGAGCGCCGTAGACGTATAGTGCACATGACCTGCGATGACTTGCCGAATATCGTTATGGGTTTTGAGCGTCTCGACGAATTCAGCACCGTTCTGAAGAATGATTCGGTCGACGGCAGTATGTAGTGGATTCGCGTGGTGGTGAAGAACTATAACTACAGGGCCGGCATGCTCTGCCAGACGCTCCTTGAGCCAGCTGAGCTGAACATCGGCAAGTTGCCCGCCATGGTGATACTCTTCGACATCGGCGCTCAGAACGCTATCCAGCAAGATCACACGATGACCTTTGGCATCAATCACTTTGTCGATATACCCAGTCTCGGCAAGTTTATCGCCCCCGAAGACAGAGACGAAGGTCTCACGCTTATCATGGTTGCCGATAGTGATATGGCACGGGATCGTCAGTTTTTCGACCAAGCTTTTGAGCCGGTGATAGGGCTCGACTGCGCCCTGAAATCCAAGATCCGCCAGATCACCCGCAAGAACGCAGAAATCTGCATCTGCGTGGCGCGCGTTAATCGCCTCGATCCCGTGTTCAAGACGCCAAAACGTGTCCAACCCATGGGAGTTTTTGCCTTCATCTACAAGGTGAAGGTCACTCAAAATAACAAATTTCAGCATAACAAGCTCCTTTTACACAATGGGCTACCAGCGATTTATGACTGCTGTGTGACGGGGGAGGAAAGATTTACAAAAGTTTCACTCGGCACCTAAGGCTCACGCGAAGATCTGCAATCATATCGCGTTCTTGGCCACCTCTAGGATCTGGTCGGCGAGCGCATCGATGGGCCGAGTTGAATATATTGAAACACCATCCACCGGCGTATCATCATATGTGGCAAGCAAACGCATGATCAAATCACATTGAGCCGGATGATCGCCAACTGCGTCAACACTGCAGGTTGACAGACGGCGCCTAGGACTGGGCATCCACTCCAAGGACACAGACCCCCCTCGAACCATCAGGTTTCCAAGTATAAGCACACTCTAGTGCGATCTCAGAACGCTGTTTCATTTATCCAAGCAACGAAAGTTGGAATAATCCAAATGCTGCCGTTAGGTTGAAAGCGGCGCCCGGTCTTGCCTTGGAAACGGCACATGGTCGACATGCATTGCGTCATATCCGCGCCGCGCCAAAGTCTTGAAAACGCTTGTTTCCCTGATGCCGCAGACACACTCGATGATGAAGTTTCTTCCGTCTTAAAACCCCGCACTCAGACAGCATCAGGAGATGCGACCGTATGTGCGGTTGGTAAAAAGCCCCCAGACTGACGCGCCCAGAGCCCGGCATAGACCCCATTTTGCGCCAAAAGCTCCTGGTGCGATCCATCCTCTACCATGCGGCCAGCCTCCATGGCGGCGATGGTCGAGAGCCGATGTGCCACGGCAATAACTGTCTTTCCGTCCATCACTGTTTCCAACTCCGTTTGAATTTCCGCTTCGACTTGACTGTCCAGCGCGCTGGTGGCCTCGTCGAGAACCAAGATGGGCGCGTCTTTCAGGATCGCGCGCGCAAGCGCAATACGCTGGCGTTGCCCGCCAGACAGTTTCACCCCACGCTCACCTAGATAGGCTCCATATCCTTCGCGCCCGCGAAAATCCCGCAAGGCGAGAATGAAATCATGCGCCGAGGCGGCGCGCGCGGCGGCAAAGACCTCATCTTCGCAGGCTTCGGGACGCCCATAGAGAATGTTCTCATAGGCCGAGCGATTGAACATCGCGGTTTCTTGGCGCACGACCGAGATTTGCCGCCGCAGAGCCTCTTGCGTAAGATCACGAATGTCGGTGCCGTCTAACGCTATCCGGCCCATCTCGACGTCATAAAGGCGCAGCAACAGCGATGTGACGGTGGATTTGCCCGCGCCCGAAGCCCCCACGGTGGCCACCTTCTGTCCCGCGGGAATATCTAGGGAAAAATCCGTCAGGGCCACCACGGATCCGCCATAGCCAAAACTCAGGTTCTGAAAGGTCACAGCGCCTTTCGACACAACTTCGGATTGAGCATTCTCGCGATCTGTAATTTCATGGGGTGGTGTGAGCGTTTTGATCCCGTCCTCGATCTCACCAATGTTTGAAAAGATCTGGACCGCCGCCATCGACAGCCGGTTGGTGACTTGGCTGATCCGCGTGGCCACCATCGCCGTCAGAGCGATGTCGCCAGGCGTCGCCACCCCCATCGACCACAGATACAGCGATGTGGAGATTGACAAAAAGGGGAGAAGGCCGCCGATCGTCACAAGCAGCAAACGAAACTGCGCAGAGGTCACGCCAAATTCCACGGCGCATTGGCGATAGGTTTCCATCGACTCCAACGCGGCCCAATCTTCAAACTCGTCATGGGCAAAGAGTTTAACGGTCGTGATATTGGTGTAGGTGTCTACAATCTGGCCCGATACGTTTGTGCGGGCATGGGCGCGGGCCGCCGAGCGTGATTGAATGCGCGGCACGATGGCGCGCATGAAGATGAACCATGCCACAAACCAAATGAAAAAGATAAGCAACAAGCATTGATCAATATAGGCCAGCAACACCATCGCGCCAATGAAGATTGCGATGATGTAGATCACGATATCGGTAATCTCGACCACAATATCTGTCACAGCGCGCGCTGTCTGCAGTGCCTTCTGGCTGAGCCGCCCAGCAAAATCATTTTCAAAGAAGCGTAAGGATTGCCCCAATGTATGCCGGTTCAACCGAGACAACACGAGAGGGAACAGATGTGGCCCGAGCAGGATATTAGTCACTGCGCTGTTGCTGGCGAACAGTACGGGGCGCAAGATCATGAAAAAGGCGAACACTACTGCGAAGAGTGGCCACAAAGCCGCCGGGTTTCCCTGACCAATAGTCAAAGCAGTATCGATGGCCCATCCGGTGAACGCCGCCGCGACCAATTCTGAGACCCCAAGAATGGCGTTACTGACAACGCCAAGTGCCACGGCTCCTGCGCTGCCATTTAGCGACCATCGAAAAAACTGGGTCAAGTCGCGCGGTGGCGATCCATCCGCTGGTTGAAAAGCGTCGATATACGAAAGTAGCCAAGCCAATGCCCGGAGGGCAAGGGCTTCTTTCAAGGGGCGCGGGCCCTGCGTCTGCATTTATTGCGCCAAGCCGCGGTCTGTGAGCCAGGCTTGGGAACGCATGACAGCGGATTTGTCTTTTATCTCGATGATGAGGCGCGGGTTCGCACTGAGCTTGCTCAATTCAGAAAAAATGGCCATCCAAGGCAGCTCTCCATCCCCGATCGCCCAATGGCGATCGGTGAATTGGTCGGTGTCCTGGATGTGGACATGTGCTAGTTGGTTTCCCGCAGCGCGGACATAGCGGTCCACAGCGGGTGCATTGCCGATCCCATGGGCATAGGCCGCGTGACCTGTGTCGATAGAGACTTTCAGCGCATTAGAGCCAAAACTCTCCACCAGAAGCACGCGTGCGGCCGGCTCGCGATCTTCGATATTTTCGACCACAATCTCAACGCCTAGATCCTCGGCGCGTTTGACCACCGGGTTAAGCGTCAGATGTACGCGTTCTAAGAGTTGCTCCCATCCGTCATCTTGGTTGTCGAGGTTTTCGTGGTGCCAAGCTTTGATCGGGCTATGCACGACCATCTGTGTCGCCCCAAGCCACCCGCAAGCGTCTAGCCCTTCACTCAAGCGCTTTTGAGCAATCGCGCGCACATCGGCATCGACCGTGTCGAGATCGAAGCCACGAAACGGCCCATGCATTCCAATGCGTCCCTGGATCCCGACCAGCAAGGGACGCAGTTCAGCCGCCTTGGCCTTCACATCGACACCGATCACGGCTTCCCCGTGGAACCCTTGAAGTTCAAGGTCACGAGGTTTTTTACGCAGCCAGTTATGATGGTTTACAAGGTCTTCGGGGCAGAGCGCGGCGCCAAGGATGGGGAGCATGGTTCAGACTTTCTCAAATGTCAGAGCGGAAATTTGGCGATGTGCGATCCGCGACGCCGTTGGTGGGTGCTTGGAGTTGCGCAGCGAAAGCCTGTGCAGCGGCAAGGGTCTCCGCCTCCGCATGTTCCAAGAAGTTCTTCTTGATCTCGATCACGACACGCGTGTTCTGACGCACCGTCAAAGCTTTGGCCAAGCCGTCGAAATCTACGGCCCCAAGACCTTGAGGCGCGTGCATATCGCCGACGCCAAAGAAATGCTGTTCGTTACGACTGCCTGTTGGAAAGCTCGCCGGCACTCCTGTGCTGTCAGAAAAGTGGATATGACCGATCCAAGGGGCCAGAGCAACGCAGGCCGCAATCATATCGAAGCCCCACAATCCAGCGCCTTGTTTTGCATGGCTGATGTCCAAGCACGCCATTACAGCTGGGTGGTTCAAGCGATCAAGCTGCTGCGATAAGGCCTGTGGATCCAACGAATACGAAGTCTCAAGACCTGCAATTACACGCGGATTGGGTGAGATGTTTTCATATGCGATCTCAATGCCGTGTTCCGCGGCCCGGTCCGCGACTAGCCCCAGTTGATCGAGTTCGAACTGACACAGCGCATCCCTGCGGTCGATCCAGTCCTTGGGCGGCACGCGTCCCGGATGCAGCACGACAACCTTTGCGCCGATCTCGGCGGCAAGGTCCATTGAGATCAAAGCGGCCTTTCGCATGATATCGCCATGGGCCTCGTCCATCAGGTTCACCGCAATGGGCGCGTGCATGGAATAGGCAAGATCATAGCGCCTCATGATCTCTTTGACTGCGGCAACGCGCTGCGGCAGCAGGCGGCATGACACAACCGCATCAAGGCCGACGGCCGTGATCTCGGCGCCCGTGCAGCCAAGCGCGGTCATATGTTTAAGACGTGTGTCGAGCCGGGAGAGGTCTCCATCGGCCAACCTGGTGTTAAATCCGGTTGATAAAACAGCGGTCATGTATCGGTCTCCCAAGGATTGAGCAATGATGCTCCGTTAAGATGTGCCGCAATGGCGTTGGCGGCGGCCAAAACGCCCTCGGCATAGGCGTTGTACCGCCCGTTTAACTCGATCATGCCAAAGGTGCCGCTCCGAAACTGCATCTGCGGTAACAGATCTGCCCAGGGGATAGAGCCCCAGAACATCGGCAAATGCAGATCGCCTTGCCCCATGGCAACCTGATCGCCCAGATCGCCCAGCCCCGTTTCCCCCGGCGGGCGCCCAAAATTGTCATGGAGGTGCAAATGCCACACATGCGGGCTGAGCGCGGCAATCGCGGGGATGAACTCAAAACCCAAGGTTTTGGCCGAAAGCCATGCATGGCCGAAATCAAGACAGGCGCCTACGCGCGGGTGGTCGACCGCAGCCAATTGCGCCGCGAGCGCTCGAGGGTCGGCGCCATAGATCGCACGATGCCCGTTCGCCCCGCTCGCAATTAAGTTCTCGACGGAGAGGTTAACATCGGCCGTCTCGGCGCGATCACCTAGATACCTCAGAATATCGCGCTCTTCCGCTAAAAGTGCCTCGCGGTCATAGATCCATTCGGTCAGGGGCACATGGCCTGAATGCAAGACCATGGATTTGCATCCCGTGAGGCGGCAAAATTCGATCGAAGCTTCGGCGGCAGCCTTGTGCATATCGCGTCGGTCACGATCCATCATGTTCATCCCGTGCGGGGCGTGCAGCACTGGCACCATTGCGTGGCGTTCGATTATCGCCGCCACTCGTTTGACCGCCGGCATATTGAGCGCACCGCCCACAACGATATCTAAGCGTCGCGCACTGATCTCAATGTGGCTACAGCCAATCTCAGTCCAGCGCGCCATAAGGTGATCTGCGCCCTCCAGATCACCCGGTGCGACCGATGTTAAGTTCAGGCCTGTGCCTGCAATAAGTGTCATATTAATCCTCCAAGGATGGGTCAAGTTTGCCACGCAGCCAATCGCCCAAGATCGACATGCTGAGCGTGATCAAAAAAATTGTGAGACCTGGAACAACTGCCAGCCACCACGCATTGATCAAATAGTCACGCCCCTCTCCTAACATTTGCCCTAGTGAGGTGAGAGGAGGGCGGATGCCAAGACCCAGAAAGCTGAGCGACGTCTCAAACAAAATAGTCGAGGGGAAATTGACTGTTAACTGGACAAGCAAAGGGCCAGCAATATTGGGCAAGATGTGGCGCAGATAGACCCACCGCGCCCTCGCTCCAAGGCCGCGCACGGCCAGTGCATAGCCTTGCTCTCTGGCGGACAGCACAAGACCGCGTGTAATGCGAGCATAGGATTCCCAACCATAGAGCGCCATGATTGCCACAAAAATTACTATGGAGTTGCCAAGAAAAGCCAAGACAGCCAAGGCAACAATGAACCAAGGCATGGCAGCCTGAAAATCGACCAATCCCATGATGACCTCGTCCCAGAACCCTCCTTTATGTGCAGCGATAAATCCGAAGGAAACGCCCAAAACGGCCCCAAGGCATGTGCCCAAAAGCGCCAGCAGCATTGATGTCTGTGTGCCCACAAGCAGACGCGACATCAGATCCCGGCCAAGCGTATCTGTCCCCGCCGGATGCGCCCAGGTACTGCCCGAAAGCGGGACCGGCGGCGAAAGACGGGTCAAGAGGTTTATGAAATCAAATTCATAGGGCTGGATAATCTTTGCAAAGATCATCACGAACACCATCACAGCCATGAAAAGCGCCGCGAAGATCACCGCCAAAGGCATCCCCGCAAGGAACCGGATCGGGTGCCAACGCCGGCTTTGGATTACGCTTGCCGTGCTCATTTCTGCTGCGCTCCAGCCCCGACGCGCACCCGCGGGTCAATCCATCCATAGATCAAATCCGTGATGGCATTGGCAAACACCATGGTCAGCGCAAGTAGGATCATGATGCATTGCACAACTGCCAGATCGCGATTGGCGACAGCGTTAGTCAACAGGCGTCCGATCCCAGGCCAGGCAAAAACGGTCTCTGTGATCACCGCCCCACCGATCAAATCGCCGATCTTGAACCCGAGGATTGTGACGATCGGCACCGATGCGTTGGGCAGCGCGTGTTTGTTCATCTGCCGCGCCAGCCCCGCCCCTTTGGAGCGCGCCGTGCGCATATAGGGTTTGGAGAGCACATCGATCATGGAAGACCGCGTGTAGCGGGCGAATTGCGCCGCGAAACTGATGCCCAGCGTGGCTGAGGGCATAATGAGATGCGCCCAAGTGCCCGAGCCCGACGAGGGCAGCAGGCGCAGGTTGAGCGAAAAGAGCAAGATGAGCAGGATCCCGAGAAAGAAATTCGGCATGGAGAACCCGAAGACGGCAACGCTCATCACTAAACGGTCCAGACAGCTGTCCCGGTAGAGAGCGGCCAGAATACCCAAGGGGATGCCAATGGCCAGAGAGATAAACAGTGCTGTGGCCGTCAGCAGCAGTGTCTTCGGCACCCGTTCCATCACGAGATCGAACGCATCGAGGTTGTTGCGAAAGGAGATTCCGAAATCCCCCTGAAACAGCGCTGCGAGGTAGTTCAAATACTGCGTCAAGAGCGGCTGATCCAAGCCCCAAAGGCGGCGATAGAACACGCGGGTCGCCTCATCGATATCGTCGGGCAAAAGCGTGTCGGTTGGATCGCCAGAGATCCTGAGCACGAAGAACACAAAGGTCACCACCAGCCACATGGTGATGCCTGCCCGGGCGAGTTTGATCGCAATCCAACGCATCACTGCACCTCCTCTTGGGCAAAATGGCAGGCAACGCGCCGCGCGCCGAGCTCTCGCAACTGGGGGGGCGTGGTTGTGCACTGCGCCTGCGCTAAGGGACAGCGCGGGTGATAGCGACAGCCCGCGGGCGGAAAGGCCGGATTTGGAGGATCCCCCATCGGGCGGAACGAACTGCGCGCCCTGCGCGGATCAGGCTCGGGCACCGCTGCCATCAACGCCACCGTATAGGGGTGCAATGGCCGCGCAAAAAGTGCGTCTCGGCCTGCCTCTTCGACAATTTGGCCAAGATACATCACCGAGATGCGGTCCGAGATATGCCGCACCACGCTCAGGTCGTGGCTGACGAATACATAGGTCAGCCCGCGGTCTCGCTGCAGATCCATCAAGAGGTTCACGATCTGCGCTTGGATCGACACATCAAGCGCCGAGACCGGCTCATCCAGCACCAAAAGCTCAGGGCTCAGTGCCAGCGCGCGGGCGATCACAACGCGTTGCAATTGCCCCCCCGACATCTCGTGGGGGTAGCGATCCGCAAGCGCCCCCGAGAGCCCGACGGCCTGCAACGCGTCTTTGGCCGGATCCTTGGGCAAACCATGGATCGCCAGGGGTTCTTCGACTTGTGCTCGTATCTTCAGGCGCGGGTCTAAGGCACCCGCCGCGTCCTGATAGACAAGCTGAACACGTTGGCGCAGGCTGCGCCAGGCGGTTTCGGGCACCCCGAGGATCGGCACGCCGTCCAGGTTCACGCTGCCCTGATCGGCCGGGATCAAGCCCAAGAGCAGCTTGGCCAAGGTCGATTTTCCGCACCCGGATTCCCCAACGATGCCGTGGGTGGTGCCTTTGTCGACATGCATGGATACACCATTCACGGCAAAAAACCGTGTTCGACGAATAAAGAGACCCTTACGCCCAAAGGCAAATGACCGGGCAAGATCGGTGGCGACCAAGTAACTCATGCCGCGCTCATCCCAGAAACAAGATCGCAGCAGGCGCCGCAACGACATAAAGGCGCGCGATGGGAATGGCGTGCCAAGAGCATCATGCCGGCGCCGCCTCTCGCGTGGCGGCATGCAGGTTATGGCATGCAACGCCGTCTTCAAATCGCGGATCGCTCTCTCGACATATCTGGTTCCCATGACCACAACGCGGCGCAAAGGCACAGCCCGGAGGCAGCGCGTCAATCGGCGGAACCACCCCTTCAATCGTGTCAAGGCGTTCGGTATAATGAGAAGTACCGGGCAGGGATTTCAGAAGCGCCCGGGTGTAGGGGTGACGCGGTGAGGCGAAAAGCTGCGCCGTGTCGGCATTCTCAACCACCCGGCCTGCATACATGACCGCGACGCGCTCAGAATATTGCGCCACCAGACCAAGGTCATGAGTGACAAAGAGCACGCCCATTCCAAGGCTATCGCGCAGGCTTCCGATCAAATCCAAAATCTGGGCTTGGAGCGTGACGTCCAAAGCCGTCGTGGCCTCATCGGCGATCAAAATCTTGGGGCGCCCAGCCACGGCAAGCGCGATCATCGCGCGTTGGTTCATCCCGCCAGAGAACTGGTGCGGATATTCCTTCGCCCGTCGCTCTGGATCGGGCAGGCCCACAAGGCCGAGCAGGCGCACAGCCTCTTTGGCGGCTTCTGCCTTCAGCGCGCCCGCGCGCAAAATGACCGCCTCGGCGATCTGCCAGCCAATGGTACGCACCGGGTTCAATCCGCCCGTGGCGTCCTGAAACACGCTCCCCATATCAGAGCGCCGCAGATCCGCGGCCTGTTTCGGGTTTGCGGCAACCAGATCTTGTCCATTGATCAGCACCCGTCCGCCGGAGACGCGCCCGCGCTTGGGCAGCAGGCCGCTGATTGCAAGGCAGGTCATGGACTTGCCACACCCGCTCTCGCCGACCACCGCCAGGGTTTTGCCCGCCTCAACCGCAAGCGACACGCCCCGCACCGGGCGTACCGGCGACTTGGCGCGTCGATCAATCGTGACCGAAAGATCTTCAGTGATTAGTAGCATCGACAGTCACTCACATATGACACGCCCCCGCAGCCCGCAGGCGAGTGTTGCGATGGTTGGGGTTTACTCACCGAATAAGAGGTTATACGGGCGCAGGTCCATGTAGTAGAGGCCATAGGGCTTCCACGTAATGTCCTTGCGCATCGCATAGGTTTCCAAAGGGTTGTAGAGCATGGTGCCCGGAGCCTCGTCCACCCAGATGTCAAGCGCTGCGCGATAAGCACGCTGGCGTTCGTCCCAGTCGGTCGAGGTGAGGATCACGTTCTGCGCGTCATTGAAGGCGGCAGGTGCGTCCCATTGACGTTCTTGCAGACGCGAGTTGTTCTGGATCCCCGAAAGCACGCCCCACTGCGGCACAAAGGAGCCCAGCGGGTCGGGCATGCGGTGTGTGTTGGACCACGGGCGGATATGGCCTTCACCCTCGACGGCGCGAACCTGACCCCAGTTCTCCACCGGCTCAAGCTTGACGTTCAGACCAGCCTGCTTCCACATTTGCTGCATGGCCTGCGCGGCTTCGGTGCTGAGCAGATAGTAGTTCAGCGGGAAGCGATAGACGATCTCTTCGCCATCATAGCCTGCTTCGGCCAGCAGCACTTTGGCCTTCTCCACATTGTATTCGAAGCTTGGGTAGTCCTCCATATACATCCGGTAAGAGGGCAGCTGGTGCCCGTTGGGCGTGTAGTTCTTGTCGGCCCAAAGCGCCTGACGCAGCAGGTCGCGGTCGATCGAGAGCGAAAGAGCCTGACGCACGCGCTTGTCCTCAAGCGGACCAACGGTCCAGAACACCAGCATGTGGGTATTGTCCAAAACGATCTGTTCGACTTTCAGGTCATCATAGCTCTCGACTGTCGGGATCTGGTCGGGAGAAATGTTGACCGAGATATCGTATTCTCCGGACACGAGGCCTGCGATGCGGGCAGACATTTCGGGCACTTCGGTGAAGGTTACGGTTTTCGCCGTGGGCTTGCCGCCGAAATAGTCGTCATGGGCCGTCAATCGGATATACTCCCCATCAACCCATTCGTCCATTCTGTAAGGGCCCGTGCCAACGGGGTTGCGAGCGAAGGCATCTTTACCTACGGTCAGATAGTTCTTGGCATTCACGATCCAGAAGGCGTAGCCGGCTAGACGCTGCTCAAGCAAAACGTCGGGCTCTTTCGAAACGACACGGACGCTATATTTCCCGGTGGGAATCACGTGGCTGATTGTGTCCATATAACGCTTTGCACCACCGATCAAAGGGTTATGTCCCTGACCGCGGGTTGAGGTCATCGAGAAAATCACATCATCTGCTGTAAGTTCAGAGCCATCATGAAACAAAATTCCTTCGCGCAGATTTAGATCGAGCGTACGCGCGTCAACACGCTCCCAGCTATCGGCCAGACCTGGGACCAACTCTGATGCTTGCCCCGAGCCATCAGCCAGGAAGTCGCGACGGATCAGGCTGTCAAACATTGAGTAAGTGATGCGAACTGCAACATTACCCATCTCTTCTATACCTTCAAGGCTTCCAGGCAGATTGTTCACGGCTACAACCAGATCAGGACGTGCGTCCTCTTGCGCGGTTACCGATGATGCAGAAAAAGTAAGTGCCAATAACATCACTATAGATGTCTTTAGGTTACGCAGCATAGTTGTTCTCCTTACATGCTTCATCTGTAGTTAAAAGTCCGAGTGTAAAAATAACGTGATCTAAGCATGAAGTGTTGATGAAACTTTTGTTGGTTTTCTGGGTCACTAACTTGTCTAGCCCCCTAGAACTGTACCAGTATTTAACTGTCAAAGGAGGGTTTTAGGATGGCCCTTCGTATTTTCCATCAAAAATACTAAGTTCAATCGCGCGAACTAATCCTCATACGTGTGCTTCACCAAGTCACTGCAATAACGCAAACCCCGTTTATCAGTCAGTGGTTTAATCATGTTCTTACAGCGGGGAGCGTGAAACCTGAATCGTGGGATTCCCATTGGGATTGATTTGTGATTCATCCCTATTGGGAGGATGTTTCATGTCATCAGCACTATCTTCAGAGCTACGCACGCGGTTTTGTGAATATATTGAAGAAGGTTTAAGCGGTCGGGCGGCGGCGGCCCGTTTGAAATTATCTGCGGCAACGGGTGCCCGCTGGCAGCGCAAGTGGCGCGAGACGGGGGCGATCGCGCCGGAAGTTCAGGGCCGCCCACGAGGTCAAGGCAAGCTTTCAGCGCACCGAGAACTGCTTGAAGAACTGGTTGCGCAGGACGGTGACATCACTTTGCCTGAACTCGCAGGAGCCTTGGCGTCCGCCACCGGTATTGTCGCCCATGCCGCGTCGATCGGATGCTTTCTGCATAAGCTTGGGTATAAGTACAAAAAAAGTCACTGGTCGCGACCGAACGGCTGCGCGCACGGGTAAAACATCAACGGCAAGAATGGTTGCGATACCGAACCCCCAAAATGCAGGCGCATCCTGATCGGCTTGTCTTTATTGACGAAACTTCG
>MDTB01167916.1_pt1 | contig 20054 bp, 38 predicted proteins | sample 811161 | NCBI WGS metagenome assembly MDTB01 (sample SAMN05326650, study PRJNA326480) | marine metagenome | isolation source: seawater | place: Mediterranean Sea | collected 2009 | reverse complement strand
TTTCTATACCCTGATCATCATCATGGAGAATATAGTGTTCGCGAGGTTGAAGAATATTACGACTGGGATAATGTTGCGATTGTTCTTACTTTAGAGCATCCAAGTCAGTCCCAACTATATTGGTTTAATGAAGATATTGTAGTTTCGAACGCTATAGGTTCTTTTAGGTGGAATGTAACAGGAAGTAAAAAGCTTAAAAATATATTTAAGGAAAGGCTTAAGGAAAACGGAGTTTCAATTTATAAGCAAATGACGGACAAACCCAAGCTTACTGATAAAGCTCCAGGCTTTCATATTATTGATCATGTAATTTATCACACAACATTTGATATACCTGAGCTTGTTCCTGCTGAAGGAATGAAAAGAGCTACAAAAGCTTTTCTTGGCATTGTTGATGATGTTAATGAAATGTCTTTACAAGAATTAAGATAGTATTCAATCATTCCAAGCGACTCCATTCCTCATGCCCACAAATACCTAAAAAACAGCCCTCTACTTTTAAATTACCATTATCTAGGATGTATAGATTTGATTTGAAGACTCTTCCTCGACCAGGATCATATATTTTGCCATTTCTGAGTATTTTTATATTTTGGTTTGGATAAGAGAAGTCTTGTAAAAGATTAATGCCTATCATTGACCTCTGTCTAAGAGATTTATTCCTGTTATTAGAATCAAGTATTTGCTTAGGGTCATCTATGCTTTCGATAGTAATTTGTTCTATAAACGCACATAACTCTTTATTGCATTCTTTTACATGAACTATCGATCGCGAGGTTTGCCAATAACCTTCAAATAAATTCGTACTCTTGTCACTAAATATAAGAGGGCAAAAAGATATGAAAACTAATAGTAGTTTCTTGTTGTTTAGGTTGTTTGGCATCAAATATTAATTTTGCATTAATAGAATCCATTCTCTGACCATAAGAACCGCCTCTTCATGAGTCAGCGCTCTGCCTGATTCAGGCATCATAACGCCCGGATCCATTGACTCCATCCTATGAAGCAATATCGACTCTTCTGGCTTCCCTGGAACTATGGAGTATTTCAAGCCTCCACTCCCTCTTCCCGTAGCAACTGGTTTTTTGTATTTTCCTAAATGAATGTCTCTTGTTTCATTTAAATGAAGATATAAACCTGTTGAGTTTGCATTTCCTGTTGGAGAGTGACAATGTCCACAATTAACATCTAAGTAAGATCTCACTCTATCGTTAATGTCTTTGCTTTCGTCTGTCCAGTCCACTGGAGAATTTAATTCCAACGGGTATTCATCGATTATTTCTCGATTCATCCAATAAACAAGTTGATTAAAGTTACCTTCTTCAAATTGTAACTCTTTGTTTATATTTCTTGCCTTCGGTCCAATAGGTGTAATTTTGTCATCAGCAGCATGGCATTCTTTACATTGATTGATATTAGGTACTCTGTATCTAACCTCCTTTTCTTGTCCTACAAAATCTGTCCATGCAACATTTATAGTTTTGCCTGCAACTTTTTTATAAGCTTCATTTTGTTCTTTATTCCATGCATAAGATACTGCCTCCCATCCATCTTCTTTCCTCAATAAGAGCCTTGTTTCCAAGAGCTGTTTACCGGCAGAAGGATCCCTCTCATCTATGGGATAGTAAAAAGTTTTTATTAAAGCTGACCCTGTAGGAAAATTAAAAACCCAATCCTCTTCATATTTAGCTTTCTTGCCATTGGGAACATAAACCCATCTTTGTTTGTAAGAATAATCTGAAAATAATGTGGATATTAGCTCGTAAGGCATTACTTCATCATGTGGTATCTGAGCCGCAGAGTCTTTAAAAAAACTAAAATCTGATAATTTATCTGGAAATGCTTCAGAGGTAATTAAATTATCGTTAACCGCATAAATCTTTGTGCACAGCGAAAACACCAATAAAAATGTATGTATTTTTTTCATAATCCCTAAATGCCGTCTATATTAATTGGCTCAAGTGGATTAATGACCCCTTTAAATTCTTCTATATCTGTTCGAACTGGGTTTGAGAAACCCATCATATATTTTAGCGGCCTAATGGTTAAGAAACTTACCTCATCACCCTCACTTATTACTAACTTTTCATCATTTGGTTGCCCAAATATCATCTGAGATAGAGGAGTTACGCCATCCCAAAAAATATCAGGCATATTTCCATTACTTATATCAAAAAGTGTCTTGGCCAAATCTCCCGTATTAACATCCGGATCAAATCCTCCAGGACCATATTCATTATTATGAACCTGAATACTCCTAGGATGTGGGTAATAATTGGGATCGTCTGTTTCATCTGAATATGAGACTATGGATAAATTAACTGTTCCGTTTCCACTTAAAAGATTATTAAAAACTTCAACATCAGAGTTAGCCATAATTATTATTCCAGTTCCTCTTGGAACCTCTCCAACAATATTGCCCTCCGGCGCAAAGTTATCTGTATCATTATCAATAGATTTATTATCAAAAACCCTTATGTGGTGGCCGCCTTGTTGAGGAAGATCTGGAAGATCAAATATAAGAATTCCTCCTGTGTTATGAGACGCAAGGTTGTTATATACATCTGCATAATATGAGTTTTCAATCTCTATACCGGCAACATTGTATTGCGCAATACTATTTCTTACGATTATGTTTTTTGACTGGCCTACATATATGCCTGCATCAGATGCACCAATTGCAACACATCCATCAATTAAAACATCTTCTGATTCAACAGGATAAAAACCATAAGCACCATTTGTACTTTTGGGACCACCAGTCCATTCGGTTCTTAGGTTAATCATATTGATGCCCTTAGCGCCAATAACTTTTAAAGCATCTCCTTTTGCATCCAAGATTGCAAAATCTTTAAGAGTTACCATATCTGATGTTACAAGCAGTCCTTGGGCTCCAGACATTTGGTTCTTGAAATCAAGAATTGTTTCATCCATACCATCGCCAATAATGCTTACTCCATCGACATCAAGCGAAAGACCATCTTCAAAAATATAATATCCGGACTCAATTCGAAGGATATCCCCTTCTTCCATTAATATCATTGCCTCTTGAAGTCTTTCATGCGCATTCTCACCAGGTGAAACAACTATCTCTTTTGAAACGGCGTTTGCAACAAAAAAACATGACATAAAAACTATAATAGTTCTTAAACAGTAAATATTTTCTATTCTTTTAAAAATGCTTTTCCCCAAAATTATCTAATCATTATTGTATTAGAAATAATCTCTAAGAAAAAGACATAGCCTAATTAGCAATAATTTCTATATTTATTTCTTCTGAAACAATTATTTTATTTTTTTGCTTCTTATTAATGGATACAACTGGCTTATGTTGATAGTCGCCAAGAGCAAGTTGAAGTGAATACTTTCCTGGGGGCAGTGAAAGCATTGCCTCTGTCTGCCCGCCTCCAAAATGTAATATATTGGCATCAAAAGGTATTGGCAGTTCTGCATACTCTCGAACATCATAAGACCTATTGATAATTAAATGATGATGTCCACTAACATTACAATCTTTTATGCGCTCAACTCCTACCCCTGCCGGACTTATAGAGATATTTTTTGATCCAAACTGAACTTTGAATTGCGATTCGCTGATTGTAAGTCCATCTGCAGGACTAATAAAGAAAAGCTCTATATCATCACAGTGCAACATATTCTTTTCAAGAGAAAATAAAGAGGGAGATAAAAGCATTATTAATAGATACTTATTCATATTTTATTCCTAGTTTCTGGTGGTCCAAAAAAAAATCTTAAAGCCTCGTTAGGACTTTTGGCTGTTCTTATATTTTTAAATATATCAAGCCATTCCATAAAGGTTATCTTAGTTGGATTAAAAGTATTAACATTTTTTACTAATCCAAACCTCACTTTTTCAACCTCAGGCTCAAATGTTCCAAACATTCTATCCCATATTATTAAAAGGTTTCCATAGTTCTTGTCTATATATTGTTTGTTAGATCCGTGATGTACCCTATGATGCGATGGGGTATTGAAAATCCACTCTAGAGGACCTAATTTTCCTATAATTTGTGTATGGCCAACAATTCCCCACAAAGTGCTAATTACACCAGCAACTGCAATTATTGTTGGATCAAAACCTAGTAAGGGCATTACCATAAAAAAGGGAATCTTTGATATTGGGCCAAACCAGGCCTGTCTGAAGGAAACAGCAAAATTCATTTCCTCGCTTGAGTGATGACTCATATGAATAGCCCAAAGAAAGTTAACCCTATGTGAGATTCTATGATAAATGTAAAAAACTAAGTCTATCATTACAAATGTAGCTAGCCATATCATCCAAACGGGCATAAAGTCTTGTAAATTAAATAACTTAAATTGAAATAAATAAAAATGAAGTGCTAGGGTTATTCCCTTAATAGCAAAAACCATTAAGATATTTCCTGCAAGCAAGCCAATTGTGCAAAAAGTGTCGTCTTTCTTGTATAGATTCTTGTTATTGACACTTGAAAACACGACTTCGAATAAGATCATAGCTAATACAATGGGGGCTCCAATTGCATATATTTCATTTATTGTTAGCTCTGTCATGTCATATCAATTTTTTCTGACTCTTTTAAAACATTTTTAGGTAGCTCAAATGCATTTCTTTTAAGAGTCCATTTTTTACAAATGTCTTCAATTGTTAATTTACCATATAGATGTGGAAACTTTCCATCACGCTCATTTGTGCCTGATTCTTCGAAGACTAATCTATCACAAAGTTTGTCTGTTTCAACCTGCACTAAAACCAATGTTTCATATTGATCAAAATAACTACGAATAGTTAATGCAAGCTGTTTGGCTGAAGAAAAGTGAACAAAGCCATCCATATTATCAAGTGCTGTATTTATATAACCTTCCATACAGGCTTTTGCCCACTCATCTTGGGTTAAAACTTTGTATACATATTTCATAGGGTGCAAGTATGTCTATTGATTAATTTTTTGGATGCCCAAAGACAATACAAAGCCGTCTTAAGACGGCTTTGTAAGTAATTCAGTTAATTTTAAATAATCATTAACAACGTGTGATATCCATTGCCTTTGCTACCTTGCTTGGATCAGTCATTTTGCTTGCATTCTTTTGTGCAAATTCTGTCGCTTCTTGAGCTAGATTCATTGCTTCAGTCATAGATGTGCTTGTATCAATATTGGCAGCTTTGCACACTAAGTCATGATACTCATCATATACATCAGGAACGGGGCTTGCTGGCGATGTTTCAGCAGTCCCAATATCACCTTCGCCGCCCCCGCCGCAAGACACTATAAGGAAGCAAAAAGATGACATAAGCATTAATTTTAATTTCATAATATTTCTCCATAAATTAGATATGTCTTATATATAACCATTATTGGGTTGTTTAAACAATAAATATATAAGGATAATTTTTTTTAAAAGTTTGAAATAAAAGCTTTTTCTAGCTTTTATGGCGGAAGAATAACCTTAATTGCATATAACTTTCTTAATACCATCTATTGATATCATCATTCCTTGATGAATTGCATCGGCAAAAATTTCTGGATCAATTTCTGTGGTCCAAGAAAAACTGCATGTATCTTTATCAATAGCAGTAATATGCATGGTTGCAAGATGGTGATTAATAGGGGTTATGGTTTCGATTGCAGAGTACTGAAGCTTCATTTTGTTATCATCATTTATTAATATTTGTTCTTTAACCGTTCCCATTCCCTCCATTTCGAAAACTCTACAATCACCTTCAATCTTAATTTCCTCAACAGATGGCACCCAGTCACATCTAGATACATCAGATATAATGCTCCACAGTTCCATAGCCGAACAATTTAAAATCATTTCTTCTTTTAGCACTTTCATAGCTTTATTATGTCTATAATTAACACAACGAATCAAATAAATTTTAGAGGATCAAAGGTGTTAGAAGAATATCAATCAGTATTTCTTGGCCTGTGGCTAATTCTTGCAACAATTATAGTTCAAGCAATGGTTGCTATAAGAGTCCATCGAGGACAAAAAGGTGGATACAAAGTTGGAGTGATAAAACCAGAGCTGGACCAGTCTTCAATTGTTTTCCGAGCACATAGAACCTTTCAAAATTCTCTTGAAAACATCACACCCCTGCTAGGGATGGCAATAATAGCAGCCTTAACAGGGTACAGCTCATTCAAACTATCGGTAATTGTTTGGATATACGCTGTAGCAAGAATTATTCATATGATTCTTTATTACAAAATAGTTACTGATAAAAATCCAAGCCCTAGAAGTATTTTTTGGGCTATTGGCTTTCTTGCAAATGTTTATTTGATGATCGATCTTGGTATTTCTTTAATATCTAAAATGACTTGAAGAGTGTTTTCAATCCAAACATAAATCCTGGATTTGCATCAAAGCATTTAATAGAGCGGTCAACATCATTCCAATCATTTGCAGATTTTGTAAAAAAATTAGAATCGATTTTTACCCAAGCAGAATCATCTAAGGTACCTGCTTTTACGAATAATATATGTGAAAGCTGTTTTGAATAACTCAAAACGCCTGAGCCACAATTAGGACAAAAACCTCTCCGTACATAAGACCCTGAAGTCCCTTTACTTTCAAAAAATTTTAGCTGTCCTTTTAAATCAACATATTTTCTTGCAATAAACAATATTGTTGCTTTTCCAGATCCAGTAGTTCTTTGACAATCTTTGCAGTGACAGTGGTGTCCTGATATTACCTTATCTTCCCTAAGTGAATATTTAATTTTTCCACATTGACATCTTCCAGTTTTTTTTTGGTTCATTGTTTAATATTAGTCCCAATCACAAGTATATTTAATGTCATATGGTGAAAACCTGTCGCCATACCACGAAGGGCCAATTGACAAATAGCCAACCAATCCTGAGTTACCAATTATCTTTGGAGGATTAGATGCTCCGTCATTAAAAACTGACAAATTTGAATAAGAATTCCCATAATCATTGCTGGTATTAAAAATACTGCTCTGTGACCATGAACTTGCATAAGAAGATGAGTTATTAAAAATAGAATCGGCATTCCAACTTGGGCCAAGAACACCCAAAAACTCTCCATCTCCTGCAATTATTCTAGCGCCGTCAAATTTATTGCAATCCCACGAATTTACTTCACCAGAGAAAAGGTTAGGCAAATTGCACAAAATTAAAACTAAAGACAATTTCCTCATATAAATATTCTACTTTATCAAAAGGCCAGCGCACAATTTATTGCCTGTTGGATCTCTTAAATAGGCTAAGTACATACTAAATTTACCATAATTACGAATGCCCGGATCCTCTTCAATAGATGTGCCGCCGTTTTCAACTCCTGCTTTATGCCATGCATCACCTTGTGAGGTGTTTTCTATATTAAATCCAATAGTTGCTCCATTTGAAATTGTTGCAGGTTTACCGTCTATTGGTTCGGTAATGCAAAAACTTGCTCCTTTAAAGTTATAAAAGTATCTTTTCTGACCTGATAGATTTGGATACATTTTCCCTGACTCAGCGCCAAGCGCTTCAAATATCTTGTCATAAAATACTCTTGATTCTTCTATGTTGTTTGTTCCTACCATCACATGACTAAACATCTTTTCTCCTCTTTTATATATTATTAATTAAGTAGTATGCTGCGAAGAGTGCAAATATCCAAAGCAGCATAGCCATAAATATTATTTTAAGATCTATTTCTTTCATCGACTTTAAATTAATTTGTGTTCCGATACAAAAAAGGGCGCCAACTAAAAAAATCCCACTTATGTTTTTTAATAAAGATAGAATCTCTTCATTAAAATTCAATTGATTTCCAATAAAAATTGCCAAAATGAAAGCAAATAAGAATAATGGAAATATGTTTTTTGGGTTTTTGTTATCTTTATAGATAATACCTAAAACTATTATTAAGGGTATTAACCAAACCGTTCTTCCTAATTTAAGTGTTGCAGCAGTTTCAACAGCATTATCTCCAAAAGACATAGCAGCCCCAACAACAGAGCTTGTATCATGAACAGCTAATGCCACCCATGAACCAAATTGCTCAGGAGACATTTCAATGCTATTTCCAATAATAGGAAATATGGCTATTGCAATTGCATTAAAAATAAAAATAACCCCCATTGACGCTAAAAGATGTTTGGGTTTCGCTTTAATCAAAGGTGCAATTGCTGCCATTGCTGTAGCGCCACATATTGCTGTACCAGAAACTAATAGCATTGATAGTTTCGTATCCATTCTAAAAACCTTTGAAAGTACATAACCAACAAAAAATATGGCTATTACAAAGGCTGAAATCATAGGAAAATATTTTGTTGTTAAGATTGTTGCGCTTGATGAGGATATTGTTAGCCCCAATATCACTATGCCAATTTGAAGCAGCTTAGTGCCCATCGATTTAAGTACGAGTCCCTCTGCCTCTGCCGAACCAATAAATAAAGCAAAGCTAATTCCCAAAACTAATGCTATTAAAGGTGAGCCAATGATCAAAGCTATTAAAGCTAAAATAGTTCCTAGTAGTAAATTCATGTTTTTAAATGCTCTATTAGTAACGTTGGGACACTGTTTGTATGAGACTTGATAGTTGCAACCAAGGTGTTTTCCTTTATTCCTTGCTTTATATCAGTTACCTCAACGCCTTCCTTTATTAATCTTGCATGCGCGCTTTTAATTGAATCAACAGTCCATGCAAGCCCCCAAAGTTTGTCTGGTTCTGGCTCCTTATGATTCTGTTCAACTACTTCTATTGTTGTCTTATTCAATCTAAAAAATAATATTCTTGTTTGCCAGTGTTCAATAACTTTATCTAAGGCGAGTCTTATATTAAAAATATTTTTGTATATATCTATGAATCCGTCAGCATCATTAGTATTTATTACCACATGGTCTAGTTTGTTTATCGAGGCTTCTTCATATTTATTGATTTCATTAAGGCTTTCATGGGTGTGTTGAATAATAAAAGAAAAAATACCTCTAGTAAGTTCTGGCGGTAAAAAAATATTTTTCCATTTTCTTATTACGTTATTTTTAGTACTTTTTGCAACCCCCTCTGATGGCTCGATCACTGAAAAACCTTTATCTTCAAGAAATTTTTTCGTTAGATCTATGTCTTCAGTACCTAGAACTAATCCAATAAGCCCCTCCCCATTCATAGAGATACTGCTATTTACTAGGTCGGCACCCAGTCCACTGCCTTTTGATGATAAAAGCTCAAAATAAGTATTCTTAAAATTAAAAATTACATTGGCAGTCCCTAACTCTTCGTGTTCGCCATGCCAAACAGGGTCAATTCCAAAAATTTTTTTATAATTACTTTGCGCCTCATCTAAATCATTTACGGCAACAATCAAATGATCAAGTTTTGAAATCATTTTGAGGTTCTTTTAGAACTAAACAAACTTCTAAAGAATGGAAGTATCCAAATAATCTTTAAAAATCTTTTTGGAAAAAGCCTGCTCATAAGATCATAAAAACGAGCATCAAATCCTATTAGTATTCTTTTATTTTTTTTCTTTATATTTTTTAAAATAACCTTTGCTGCATAATCTGAGGTTGATGGTGCATTCTGCTTAAATTGAATCCCCGCCTCTTCGATGGTTGATGCGTTGGTTCCAAAAACCGCAGCTCCGGCGTCATCCTGTTCAAAACTTTTAAATCTTGATGAGCTGTAAATATTAGTTCCTATATGACCAGGAAAAACACAATATGCATCAACCGGTGATTCTGACATTTCTAGCTCTAGTGATAGGGACTCTGTAAATGCCTTAACTCCAAACTTGCCAACATTATATATAGATTGCTTTGGCACACTAAAAAGTCCAAAGATTGATGATGTATTTACAATTGCAGCCTCCGGACGTTTCTCAAGGTGAGGAAGAAATACTGTAGTCATCTGAATAACTGAGTGAAGCAAGATATCTAACCCCCAATCCCAGTCATTTTGATCAACCTCATCAACAGACCCTATAACCGAAACTCCTGCGTTATTTATTACAACATCTATTTGATTATGAATATTAAGAATCTTTTCAGGCAGCTCTTTGACCTTTTCACTATCTCTTATATCAAAAGCATGTGTTGAAACTGAGATATTTCTTTTTCTTACTATTTGTTTGGTTTCTTCAAGCGACTCTTCGTTCCAATCAACTAATGCCAGGCTGCAACCTTGATCAGCAAGATTAATAGCAAGTGCTCTGCCAATCCCTGAACCAGCTCCAGTAATTAAAGCAACTTTATTAGCAAAATTTTTCACTTAAGTGCAGCTTCATGTTTTCTTCGCTCCACTTCTTCATTTACCATTTTTGCACAATCGCTTGCAGCTGTTTCAAAAAGAAAGGGAAAGATTGCATGAACAATTGCAGCTAAACCAGATGTCATCATTTTGAAACCATAGTAAGAGGCACAACGCATATGTTCAAAGTATGTCTCACCATTTGATTTCAGATGATGAGTAAAAATTTTAGATAGTTTTTTCAAGTTAAAAATTATTCTACAACATCAAGAATGTGATGGCTAACTTTGTTAGCAGTGCCTATTTTGGGAAATAATATTTTCGCTTATATGGATCATATTTCAATTTTGAATCTGGACGCTCGTATGAGTATTCACGCGTGTGATGGTTGTACTTAAGCTCATTGTCAGGAAGTTCATATGTGTACTGACGAGTATGATGATTGTATTTAAGAATTGCGTTGGGTAGCTCAAATGTGTACTTACGGATGTGATGATTATATTTTAATACTGAATCAGGTAGTTCATATGTGTACTGGCGATTGTGATGATTGTATTTTAATACTGAATCTGGGTGAGCATTTTCATATTCTCTTGAATGGTGATTGTATTTTAAATTTGCCTGAATGTTGTTAAGAAAGAACAATGAAAAAATAATTAATAGTATGTTGCCTTTATTCATCATCCGTTTCTAGGCTAACTACTTTATAACCAGCTTCTTCCAAGCATTCCTGTACTTCTTCCGCACCCTTGTATTTTTTATAAACATCTCCAGCCTTCATGGTTGAGGCTCCTGCAACTACAAGCGCAACGGCCACTGGAACTGCTGAAACTGCACCGGCAAGACCTGTTCCTATTGCCGCTGCTCCGGAGACAAGCACCGTACCCCCAACACCCTTTGAGGCACCTTCTAGTAGTTGTGTATTTTTTTCAGCTTTTACAAGACAGTCTTGATATCTTTCGTCTAAATTTTTATCGGGGTTTGAAACAATAAAACTGGGTCCATCATATTTAGATGATTCTGTTGATTCTTTTCTTAATGGATCTAAGTTTGTGCATGCGGATAAAATTAAAATTCCAGCTGAACAAATTAATGACTGTGAAGTTGTGATTTTCTTATTCATTTTTGATTTCAATCTTATTTATGAGTATATAGTAAAAGGGCATTAATAAAATTGTATAAGCAATTACTTTAGGTCCAATAAGCTCAAATAATGCAAATGTTATGCTACCTGCTGCGAATAATAAAAGTAATTCTGTAAAGCTTCTTAGAAAGCCTTCATTAAAAGCTGCTTTAAATATAATGTAGTTTACTGGAAGATATAACAAGAGGCCTGTTATTGCTCCTGGGCTAAAGTCGGAAAAGTAAAAACTAAAAAATATGTGAAAAAAGGCGTTTACAACCTGGGTTGTCATTAAGAAGAACATCACTATGTGTGCGCTGCCTCTATTATTTTTAATTAGATGTATAAAGGTAACTATTAATAAAAGAGATATCAGCCTAATTAAAACCTCTTCTGTTGGAAGTGCATTATTGTCTAGGAAGTAGCGTAAGCGCCATTCTCTAAAATTAAATGTTACGTGTTCTTCAAAATGATGAATGGCATATATTAAAGGGCCTAGAACAATTAAATTTTTAAATTCTTTCATTAAAAATATATTTTAATTCTAAGCTTTATTTAAAATTTATTTAGCGCAGCAAGAACACTCGCAGCAATCACAACAATCACACATAAATTAAGTATATACCAATATTAACCAAAAGATGCAGGTCCTCTAGCTTGCTTGCATGCGTTTGAAATAAATTTCATTGTTGCCATTGATGCCAACCATCTCCCAGCCATCTTCGCCAAGCTTGTTAATTTCAATATTCATCATTTCAAGTTTCCAGTTGTTGTCCTTGTGTAATTCTTTAAAGTCCTCTGTTTCAGGATTTGTATAACCCATTGAAGTAGAATTACTGTGATCAACTATTTTATATTCCCATTTGGTGTGACTCATAGCTCTCTCCTAAAATTATTCACTATGACTAATTCTGCTAAAAAATTGTTAAAAATCTAATTTTTGTGATCTAGGGTTAGAAGTGTATTCTTTTCCTAAATGTACTTAAGTATCCTTGATAGGTGCAAAGGACTTCTCCAGAAGTAAAAACTATAATATCTTTTTTAATGTTACAAACATAGGCAACAACAAGCCCAGTATTGGAACTGCCCTCAATAACTAAAACATCTCCTTTTATACAGCCCTCTCTTCTAAGATTTGTATTTAGTCTATCTAAAAAGCCCTCTTCATTTCTTTTTGTTTTTACTCCAGGGATGTTGCACACAACTTGTTCCAGGCTTGCATCTGAGTCTGGTTCGCTCTCTTTGGCAATTAAGAAGTTGCTTGATATTAAAAGAGCTAATATATATTTGTTTATCATTAAGTTTGTATTATGTTATTTCAGTTAATACTTTTAAAGTGAATCAATAAAATTAAAAATAGTAGCTGCATCTAAAAACTGGCTCCACCACATCTTATTATAGATCTCTATATATGTTCCACCCAAAAAATGACAACAATATCATTTAAAGTTCCTACAGCAATGCAATTAAATGCTGGCCATATTGCTAAAAACCTACCAAAGCTAAATTTGCCATTTGGGAACCAAAATTTATATTTTTTTTTCAGTTCGGTATCGCTTAAGTCATCAAAATCATTAACTGAAAGAAAATAATATCCATAGTATACAGAATACAAAATGGCGACAAGCCATACCAAATAAACATTAAAAGCGGGGCTATAAGCAAAATTAGCTATTATGTTAGTTAGTTCATTCATGTTATTAGTCTCTTCTGCCTGTTATCTTCTATATTTACTGCAGCTAGGAGCAAGAAAGCAACAAATACCCCTAAATTTTTTATAAAGTTTTGAGTTTCGTGTTTTACATCAACGCCCTCATAAACGTTCCAAAAATCATGTAAGTTTATATTTATCAATATAGTCATTACAGCAAAACCCAGCGAACAGGCTACAACATACTTATTAAATAACAGGCAAATGCTTCCGCCTATCTGTGCTATTCCGGCAATTGCTAATAAAATCGGTATCATGGTCATATTATGTAATTCCATAAGTGCAACGTGTGTGTCCCATGCTAAAAACTTACCGACTCCTGCTGATAAAAAATAAACAGCTAGCAAGATGCGACTTGTAGTTATTAATAAATTTTTCAATTATTTTTTTCTGTAAATTATTTTCTTAATGAATCTATATCAAGAAATGGATTTTTGCAAATATTTAATTGTAACCTTTACTTCTCATAAAAATAGTGATAAGTTTACGTTACATTTTTTAGGAGAAACATATGGTAAGTGAAAGAAGTAATTTAATGACATATTTAGGACTGGGAATGAGTCTGGTCGGTGTGGTTTTGTATGATCCACTTGGATTCTTATTTAAAGGCACAGGGTTAGTGGTTATAGGGCTGGGTTTGATTTGCATGCTTATTGGTTACAAGCAATTAAATGAAGTAAAAATAGTAAACAAGGTGGTCAAAGACTTTGAAAGAAATAGGAGAAAGTGATGAATCCAGAAATTGTAATACCCGCACTGGGAATAATGACAGGAATAATAGTTCCGTTAGGGGTCTTTGTTTGGTTATATTTAGAAAGTAAAGATAAAAACAAAACAATTCTAGAGATATCTAAAAACATAGACGATCCATCAAAGCTCGAAGACTTGGTAGGCTTGCTAGATGAAAGAAAAAAAGAACCGATTGATTATAGAAGAAGTGGTGTTGTAACAATTTTCGTTGGCATTGGTCTCTTTCTTTTTGGTGTTTTCTTTTTAGGGAATATCTTAAAAGGCGTTGGAGCACTAGTAGCCGCTATTGGTATTGGCCAAATTATTGCTGGTTATCTTTACCCAAATACAAGTGAAGAAATTACAAATGCAGTAGATGCATTCGAAAAAAAATAAAGCGAGTTATCTAATGAAAAAATATTTCAAAATACATTCCTCTTTTATAGGTGTTGGGGTTGGTTTTTTAAACTTTTATTTTCTTTTTTACTTATGGGAAATAACTTGGGAAATTAGTTTTGTAATTGCATTTGTTCTGGGCTATCTCGCAAGCAACGCCCTAGATATTTATGCAGGAGAGATATCTCAGGCTGAATTAGATGAAAAAGAAGCAAAAGAAATTTCTAAGAATATAAATAGTTTTGAAAGCCATGACCTTTTATAAAAGATTTTTAATAGTTTTTATCTGCGGTATTGTGCAAATATTTTATGCTGCATACCTTCTTTTAAATCTGTTTGGCTATAGCATAGACTGGCAAATAAGCAATCATGATTTGTTTATGTTTATTCCTGGAATTCTGGTCTTTGTTAGCTCAGGAATTTTATGTGCATCTTATTATCTTGGAGACAAAAAAACCAATAATGTTTTATACGACGAATATACAGCTCTTAGATATTATAAGATTGCAACTGTTGGGTATGTTTTAAATGGTATAGGTATATTTATACTTTTTTCAATTCAGGACTGGACCAATTGGAACTTTCAAAGTGCTAATAATATGATTTATCAGATTGCTGCTTTTGCATGGCTTACTTTTGGAGTTCTTTTAACAGTATTCTCTATTGGAGATTATAAAGAATATAAAAATGGGTAAGCATCATCAAAATCTTTTAAACAATCTTGAAGACCTTCGAAAGCAAGCTGGCTTAACACAACAGGAATTATCAGAAGCTGCGGAGGTTTCTAGAAAAAGCATTAATGCTATTGAAAATGGTATTTATGTTCCATCAACAGTGCTCTCGCTAAAAATTGCCCGAACCCTAAAATGCAATGTTGAAGATTTATTTAAGTTACCGTGAAAGAAAAGAAAAAAATTAAGTATCCTGATAATGCTGGGAACTGGGTTGGTGCTGGGGCTGCGATCGGAGCAGCAATTTTTGCCGCAACAAATGAACCAGTATGGATTGCGATAGGTGTTGCAATCGGCGCAGCGTTGGGCTGGAAGAAAAAAGACGAATGAATAAAAATAGTAATTTTGTGCTATGGTTTATTTATTGATGGTTTCTTAATAAATGACGGTGGATTAGATAAAGGTGTCTACATAATATGAGTAAAAAACTATTAATTTCTAATTCAATCATGTGGGCAGCAGCCATTCTTGTTGTTGCTATCGTTGAAGAAAAGCAGTTTGCAATTTTGATGCTTGTTGTATTAGCAACAACTTCATTAATGTTTTCAAAGAAAGGGGGTTAGCAACGCATCAATGATATTAATCCTCGAGTGATTTGAGCATAGCTTTTGCATCTTGGCACATGCTCAACGCATTAGTCAGCTCCTTTTCCTCTTCCATCAATTGTTTTACTTCATCATGAAATTGGTTAATCATGGTGTTTAAGACAAATTTACACTTTTGCGGATATTTACCCTTATTTACATCATCTATCATGAGCGGAGTTAATATTTCATCAAAAAATAATTTTCTTTTCTTTTCTGCAAAATTCAACTCATTACATGAGTTAGATTTTAAAGCACCGACAGAACCATAGATTGCACCAGCAATCTTGAATGTTGATACAAATCCTTCGTAATTGACGCAATCATTTGCGGATAAAGTTGATGTTGATAATAAAAAAATTAGTAAAAATTTTCTCATGCTTTCTAATTAAACTCTTGGCTTCCAGCTTAACTCTGTAAATTATTTAATAATAAATGTTCTTATTAAAAACTATTCTACCTTATTTCATCGCCTTAATAGTATCGCGATCCAGCGACCAAGGTTTAAAATATCTGCTAGTGCGGCTGAAACATACGTGAGTGCTGCTGCCCTCAGAATATGACTAACCGCTTTTTCGTTTGACTGCGATACATATTTCCCTTCTGTTAATAGGGGGAGTGCTTTAGAAAAACTTGCATCAAATTCAATTGGCAGAGTCACCGCATGAATCATCATGCGAGCGATAAAACCCGATAGCCCCAGGAAAATTAATAGAGAAAATGGCATTGGGTGCTGGGTGATAATACCGATCACCGGCGATATAGAGATAATGGCAACGCTCCAACGGGCCACCTTATCAACAACGGGGACCATCTTTGTTCTAGTAGCCAGACGTTTGTCGCCTTGATGATCTTGAATCGCATGTCCAACTTCATGAGCAGCAATAGCAATTGCAGTTAACGATTTAGATTCATAATGCTCTCGCATAAGCCTAACTTTTTTTTCAATTGGATCATAATGATCTCCTAGATCAGTTACTTCGACCTTTACATCTTTTAAAGAAAACCGCTTAATCAAATGCTTTGCGAGCTCTCCTCCAGTACCGGGTATTTCAGGCTTTTCCAATGAATACCTCTTCATAACCAACTTAACCCACAAAGATGGTCCAAATATCAGTGCTAGAACTATTAGCGCGCCCACCGCTATAACCATATTTTATCCTTACAAAAAATTTTACTCTAACAGAGTTGTCTTAAATTTAGATTTGGTTTTTAACACTTGCTTTATTTAAATACTGTTCTGGTAAATTTTTTCATTAATTTATCTTCACTTTTTTAATTCTATTTTCACAAGGTTAAATTTTTTATCTTTCTTATTCATTTATTTATCTGAGAAAGGTGTTACAAAATCTATTACCATCTTTTACTTTTCTATCTGCTATTCGCCAATTAACCATAGATTCATCAACATCATATTTAGGCATTCCGCCTATGTCATTCATCAAAACTTGCCATTCAACATCCTCAAGTTCATCTAAGAATTCCACAAAACATTCTGCATCCGACTCCGTTCTTGCATAATCTTCCTCAAGCATGAGCTCAACCATATATCTTTTATCTGCCTCTCTTTGGTCACTTCCACAACCAAATAAAAATATTGGCAGTGCAAATAATGTAAGTATTTTTAATTTTGATTTCATTTTTATCCTTTTAATTCTCTACTCATATGCATATTAATATTCAAGTCTTAAACTTTAAACTCTTTATTGTAAACCAAATAAATGGGAGCATTTGTGTAAGAGACCAAATCAATATCAATTGCTCTCCTTCAAACAACAAATACATTAAACCAAAACTTAATGGAGGATATATGCTTAATTTTTTAAAAAAAGGATTAAAAAATTCTAAATATTTCTCAATATTAAATTTTTGTTTTTGCTCGGCTGTCATGGTGTTATAACCAGCAAGTAAATATTTAGCATTAACTTTATTAATGCCAAAACCTATTAATAAATATATTAATGACATAAAAATTATAGTAAAAATTAAAATAGAAAACTCCATTTATATTAAGTTATCAGCTTGGGTATTATTCCTAGTTGAGCAAGAATACCAAGGATAATTAACAATATGATACTGGAGACTATTTTAAGATTCTTCTTTTGAATCCATTCAAATGCGTTATCTATAAATTTTCTTATCCATTCATCAGCCTTGCCCATCCATTTAACAGCTTTTCTTGTCCATGTGTCAGTTATATCTATTAATATCAAAGAAACTGCTGCAATAATAAGCCACACAACCCCATTTAAGAACATGTCAATAATCCAACCAACTATAACCCAATTTATTTCCATATATATGCCTATTATTGACGAAAAATCATTATTTATAAATCGCGTTACTTACTTTTTCGTCTTCAGCGAAGGTTATCTCACAGCGAACCAAATTTAAGTGAATCGCACTGCTGTGTGTAACTTGCTTGCCCTGTTCGGATTTTTTAATCTTGTAATCCGACAAATTAGCGGTATCGAGTTGTCTTAGGACACTAGAATAAGAAACCCCTGATTTGAAGTTTCCGCACAAGTAATAAATTTCATTCCTTGCCGATAGCGCAAAGAATGAGTAAATCCCAAGAAGAAGCAGTATTAAACCTACCAAAATTGATTTCAAACTACCCCACCGTCACTGATTAAGTTTAAACAGTGATTTGATTTTTTAACCATAACTATATCTTTTGCTTAGATTTTAAATCTGCTTTTCTTTTTTCTTCTTTTTCTTTTAATTCTTTTTTAAAGTTTGCATAATCTTCGTTTTCCAATTTCTCTAATTTATTTGCCTCTAAAAGATCAATTACTTCACAGGAAGAAAATTCACCCATATATTCATGTCTGATTAATTTTTCCCAATCGTATTCTTTATCAATTGTAGTGATTTCTAGTGTTTGTCTATTAATTCTCAGACTGTTAGTTAAACTTCTTACCTGTCTTATAAAAAAATGGTGTGTTTCCGATGATTCTTTATATTCAAAAAAAGAATCTAACCAGATTGTTTCTTCTAAAGGTTTTTTTGGAATTTTCCCAAAATAATATATATATGGACTATTGATATCCCACTGTAACTGACCAGTATCAGTTGGATCATTCGTATATACAAAGACATACCTCCCCTTATAAGCATTGGAAATAGTTCTTTTAGACTTGGTATCCCAAGTCGAATAAAGAATCTTGTCGCATGCAATAGCAAAATCTTTTGGTGCAGATATTAATGGCATTGAAAAAATTGCCAGTGTAAAAAATGCAATGATTGTTGAATTTTTAATCACTTTTCAAACTTACTCCACAGCGACTGACTTGAAAAAACAGTGATTTGACTTTAACCTCTTTGTATTCAACTTCTCTATATATTTAGTTTTCTTTAAGGTTTTGGAACTATCATGGTCGCAAGACATTCAATTACAACATTTCCACTAGTATCCATATTTTCATCTGGACGAATAACATCCCAGTGTTGAGGGTATTTCGGTGTAAATGTATTTCCTGATTTTATATAAGGAACCATTGCCATATCATTTTTCATAAATTCACCTTTAGTTAAGTTGGTTTTAATAGTTACTGTAACTTCTCCGTCTAGAAGTTTTGACCATCCGCCATCATCCGTAAATCCAAAAAAAGTTCTAAAAAGATCGCCAGTTCCAAATGCATCTTCTGCTTGGCAATCAATCTGTTTGTCTTTTGATGTGGTTGAACCCCCGCACCCTGTTAGCAGAATTACAAATGCCGTTATTAAGAATTGCTTCATTTTTTCTCCTAAGTTCTAAAAATTGATTAGATTTTACACGTAAAAGAAAAGGAAATCACTGTTCAAACTTACTCCACCGTGACGGAGTAAGTGAACCTCAACTTCTAATCCCCGCTATTTCATAATTCAAAATGTATCGCATTTTCCTGCTCGAACTGTTGTGGTGTCATGTACTTCGTCCAGTGTAGGATTGTCATCGGTTGAATAGCCAATTAACAATGCGTGTTCAAATCTCTTTGTTTTTTTATTGAATGACCAAAAACTTCCGCCAATGAATATATCACGACAGATAACTTGATCAATGCTGTCATCACCATATTTTGGTTCGCATGAATGATCAATATCATCATTAGTTAGAGTTGAGTAGTCGTCACTAAACTTTATGGTGAATCTAGTTTTGTTAAAAGGACCTTGTGTCCATTTTCCTTTATCTTTTACAAAGCCAGTTGCCAGATCATCTACGCAATAATAAACGGTCTCAGCTAAAGCAAGATTAGCAGTTAAGAGGCAGCTTAGAAAAACATAGAATTTATTCATACAAATAATTCTGCCATAACTTCATGTAAATGTCCTATTGGTAGACATAAGAGGTCGCAATCGTTCTTATCAATATCTCATGGCTTCTACTAACAAGAAAAAATGGGTGAAATTTTTAGGGTATTTTTTACCAAAAATTCTTCTTGTTGATTTATGAGGCAACCGCAGAATGCGGGATTAAAAAGGAAGTTGAGGTTGGCTTACTCCACTGTCACTGAGTGTTTTCGAACAGAGAATAAGATTTTCGTCATTTTTAAAGTTTTTGTGAAATGTTTTGTAAAACTTAATGTATTTTTCTTCCATTA